>Ga0163144_10000104_pt1 | contig 192746 bp, 163 predicted proteins | sample OliLak19BULKMAT1_FD_123175 | JGI IMG/M metagenome (GOLD analysis project Ga0163144, IMG submission 123175) | Freshwater microbial mat bacterial communities from Lake Vanda, McMurdo Dry Valleys, Antarctica - Oligotrophic Lake LV.19.BULKMAT1 | ecosystem: Environmental > Aquatic > Freshwater >...
GCCGGCCGGCGGATTCGGCGGCCACCGCTGGAAACCGTCGCCGGACGCCTCGTCGATCATCGTCTGGGTAACCACCGGCCCGCCCTGCTCGCCGTCGCCGTCGTTGTCGATATAATCGGCATACCCTACACCCGGGCTCTGGGCCTGTTCGCCCGAGAACGGGACGTGGGTGTTGTTTTCGTCGATCAGACCGTTGTTGTTGTCATCAACACCGTTGTTGGGGTTTTCACCCACCAGAAATCCCTCGGGCACGACCGGGCTGGTACACTCGCCCACCGCCGGGGTACACGTTTCCGCCGTCGATCCGTCGGCGTCGTTGTCGATGCGGTCCGTGGCGTTGCCGGGCGTTTCGAGAAAGGCGAAGGCCGCCGTCCCAACGGGATCCGAGCCGAACGGCTCCGTGCCGATGCCGTCCGCGTCGGTCATGAAGGCGACGTCTTCCAGGATGTCGAAGAAGGGGATGTCGTCGGACGCGTCCCCGCCGACGAGATCGGCCAGCCAGAGGCTGAACCCGACACGGTCGAGGTCCTCCGTACCGTCGTTTTTCACGGCATGGAGCAGAAAGACGACGTCGTCGATGAGGATCTGGCTCCAGGCGAGGGTGCGCACTTCCGTAACAAGGCCGAGGCCCTTGCGGGTGAGGTCGGTGCTATCGGGGAAGTAGGAGGGATATCGGTCGTACTGGTCGTCCCCCACTTTGTAAAAGAATTCCTGGTCGGCGTTGAAGTTATCTTTTCCAAAGAAGCCGTTCCACGAGCCGGCCCAACCGGGATCGGTGGCATCGTCGAGTTTATCGGGCCAGGAGGATGGCCAGGAGGTCGGCTCGTCCGACTGGGCGATGCCGAAGGCCCTGCCGGCGGGGTTCACATACCCCTGGATCGGCTCGAACGTCCACGACCGGTTTTCATCCACCGGATTGCTGCGAAAATCCGACACCTCCACCAACCACAGGTCCTCGCCATTCCGGTCGGTAGCCTCGGTGCCCACCCAGAGCTGAGTCAGGGCGATGTAGATCCGGTTCGTGTTTTTGGGCCATTCGTACAGGAAGTCGCCCGGGCTACCGGAGTTGGCCGTCTGCGCCCAATTGGTGATGGTGGCGCGGATGTTATTCCCGTCGATGACGTCGCTGCGCCGCTCGAACGGATCGACGCGTTCGTTGCCCGGTACGTGGTTACGGTCGATCACGCCCTGGGCCCGAACGGCTGGCACGGCCACGCCGAGGAGCAGTACGACAGCGATCCAAAAAGGACCGATGAGAGATAGGACGGGTCCGAACACCTTACTCGTCATCACCGCGGAGGCGGGGATCCATCCACCAGACTGGCTCAAGGCTGGATCCCCGCTTTCGCGGGGATGACGCGACCTTGTAGAGAAAGGAGAACCCGGCATCATCTGAACGTCGAACATCGCCAAAAGGGTGTGATCTATCTTTTGCATGACTAAAATCTAATATCCAGGCCGAGTTGGACGCGGCGCGGCTCGCGGTAAAAATCGGGTCGGATCCAGAACCCGGGGTCGACGGCGCCCTGCCGGAATTGCTCGAGCGTGAGATCCGGGAGGCCGGTGTCCGCATAGACGCCGTTGATGTTGCGCGAGTCCAGCACGTTATACACCTCCACAAACACACGCGGGCGGATCCGGCCGGCTCCGAACTGTTTGCTCAGGCTCAGGTCCGCCTCGTAGGCGCCGGGCTGCCGGCGCGAGTTCGTCGAAAACTCCGGCTGCACGTCGTTCCCGACGATCGAGGCGGAGGGGAACGATGGGGTGTACGGGAAGCCGGACTCGAACCGGAGCCGCAGCGACGCGCTCCATCCATCCTTGCCGCCGTAGATGGCGCCGGCCACTTTATGGCGCTGATCCCAGTTGAGCGGCAGCAGCGCGAGCGTCGGCTGATTGTTGCCGAGCAACGAGAAAAACTCATCGGCGGGGTTGGAATTCGAGCCCTCGACCACCTGGTAGGTGTAGTTAAAATCGAACCCGTAGTTCTCTCTGAACAGACGCGAGAGGGTAAGGGTCACGCCGCGGGTGTTGGCGTAGTCCCGGTTCGTGTAGATCACATAACTCACGCCAGGCAGGGCGGATGTGATCAGGGTCGACGTCGACACCCAGTTCCGCACGTCGCGGTAATAGGCGGTCAGATCCACCACGTAGGCCCCATCGCCGAACCCCTGCTTGAACCCGATCTCGTACATCGTGGTCTTCTGCGCCTCGAGGTTCGGGTTGCCGAACGGGCCATACTGGCCGGACAACGTGGGCAGCTTGTAGGATGACCCATCGAACAGGTTATTCAGCGTCGGGATCTGGAAAAACAGTCCAAACGAGAAATGGATGACGCCCTCGGCCGTGATCGGATAGGCGACGCCCAGGCGGGGCGAAAGCTGCAATTTGGCGTCGGCGTCGGTGTACCAGTAGGCCTCGCGCTCGGCCACGGTCCGCGCGTTTTCGGCCGTCTCTTCGTCGATCGTGATGACGCCGTCGCCATTGGCGTCGCGGAAGCGGTTGATCTTCTTGAGCGGGTTGAAGATGTTGGGGTCTTCGGAATCGGCCGGCAGCGTCGCCCGCGAGTCGAAGTAATCGACCCGGAAGCCGGCGTTTACGATGAAGCTGTCGAACTCGATCTTATCCTGCAGATACCCGCTCAGGGTGATCGGCTCGGCGCCTTCGAAGGCATTAAAGGCCGAGGAGGTCTCGACGGGGATCGCCGGCCGGAACGGGACGACCGGACTGCCGCTTGGATCGACGGCGGGGATGAGGCTGAACGCCTCAAAATCCAGCTGATCGAGCCGCGCGAGCAGGCCGGCCTTCACCAGGTGGTGCCGGCCAAACTGGCTGGAGAGGTCGAACTTGACCATGTACGAGCGCGTCGACCGGTTGAAGTGGCCCAGGTCGGTCCCGCCGCGCAAGAACCGGCCGCCGCCCGTGACCACGGAGTCGGGCGGATTGATCAGGAAGTCGTTGTACCGGGCATCAAACGGATCCTCGTACAGGTACGACTCTGCCTTTCGGAAAAATGTCGCCAGGTCGAACGTGTAAAATGTGCGCGAACTAAGGATGTGTGTCAGTTTCAGCTTGGCGTCGTAGCCGTCGTCCTTGAACTGGGGGATACCTTCCGGATTCCACCGGAACCCCAGGTACCGGCCGCCGAGGTCGTCGGAACGGCTGATGGAGCCGAGGCCGATGAGGTTCAGCGTCATGTTCTGGCTGAGCTTGAGCTTCAGATTGCCCTGCCAACTGTATTTCTCGAATTCGTTCATCGGCACGATAGCGCTATCGCCGCGGGTGCCGTTCGGGTTGAAGTTGCGCGAGCCGAAGAGCCAGCCGTCGTTCTTGAAGTAGCGGCCCAGGGCAAAAAACGTTAACCGATCCCCAAACACAGGGCCCTCCAGCGCCACCTTTACGTTCTCGAAATGCGTCGGCTCGAGGGGGAGATACGAGTATGGGTCGATGTCGCGGTATAGGATGCCGGTCTCGGGGTCCTGCAGCTCCGCCACATCCGTTCCGCGCAACACCGACGGACCTTCGCCGCCGGGAACGACGTAGGCGCCGGCGTAAGCCTCCACCGATCCCGTGTATCGATCCCCCCTCCCCTCCTTGGTGACGACATTGATCACGCCCGACATCGCGTTGCCGAACTCGGCGTTGAACGTGCCGGAGATGACCTGCAGCTCCTGGATGCCGTCGTTCTCGAGCTGCACGGCCTGGGAGCCGTCGTAGCTGTCGGACACCGGCACGCCGTCCACCATGAACAACACCTCGCTGCTCCGCCCACCGCGGATATGGATGCCGTCGCGGGTGGTAATGCCGGCCTGGACTTCCAGGATCTGGCTGAGCTCGGTCACGGGAAGCTGGTCAATTTTTTCGGCCGAGACGCGGGCCTCGGAGCTGGTGATGTCTTTACGGACCGCGATGGCATCCGCCGTGACGACGATCTCCTCGCCCTGAATCACCTCCTCGCGCAGCGCGAAGTCTACGGTAGTCGTGAGATCGAGGTTGACGCCCACGCCTTCTCGCCGCTCGGTGGCGAAGCCAACGAACGAGGCGATGATGGTGTAGGTGCCAGGCCGGACGCCGATCATCACAAACTGACCGTCGAGGTCGGTCGTCGACCCGCGCGTCGTGCCTTCGATGAACACGTTGACGCCTGGCAGCGGCTCACCCGTGGCGCCTTCCGTGACGCGGCCGGCTATCTTGCCGGTCTGGGCGAGGGCACTGGAACCTGCGCCGGCAATTAATGCCATCAACATCAGAATACGCACCATAGACTGAAGGTCGAGCCGTAGCCCGTTCCGTTTATACATGGGTCTTTTTGATCGCCATCTGGGTGAGCGTGGCTTCGTCGATCTCGACGTTGCTTTCGCTACGGAGTTGTTCGATACGGGCCCGGAGCACGCGGTCCATCGACCCGCTTCGCAGCCGTTCCTCGATCAGCGGCCGGGCCGCCTCGAATGCCATAGGGCGCGCCTCCTGACGGTCGCCTACGAGGAGGAGCACATAGTGGCCGCGTACTTCGATCGGGCCGAGGAGCGTACCCGCCAACGCCCCAAACACCGGATCCGCCAGGACGCCCAGTTGGTCTGCCGCCACATACCCCATGTCGCCCCCGGTGGCGACGGCGCCCGGGCGGATGGAGTGGGCGCGCGCGAGTTCCGCGAAGGTCGCCGGCGTAGCCAGATCACGCATTCGGGCCGCCTCTACGGGGCTGTCAAGTAGGATTTCGGAGACGCGAACTCGCGCCGGCTCGCTGAACTCCTGGCCAAAAGTGGCGAAATACGCGCGCACGGAGTCCTCTAGAACAGGCGCCTCCCGCGCCAGGTCGCGCATGACTTCTTCCCGGATCCAATCGCGCATCGCGGCTTCAAACGCCCGCGCGTAGGCCTCCTCCTCCTCCAGCCGCCGCTCGGCGGCGGCTCCGAGCATGGCCTCGCGCACAAGCAAGCCCTCGATAAACGCCATCAGCGTCTCCCGGTCAGTGACGGCCGCGCGCTGGGCCTCGCTCGTCGATGCGGCTGCCTCGCGAAAGCGGGCGACGCTCCAACTCTGCCGCTCATCGGGTGCGCCAGACGCCACCAGTTCCGCCTGCAACCACGCCTCTTCCTGGGTATCCGGCACGGGGGGCCCAACGATCTGGCGCAGCAACCGGGCCAGCTGGGCCTCGTCGTACACCGGCACAAGCGCAGCCGCGAGGTCGCGCGCGTGTTGGGCGCGGGCGGCTGTTTTGCGGCGGTAGGTGACGTAGTGCTCCATGCGGTCCCGCCGCGTGGCGAATTCGAACTCGGTCAACAGGGGCTTTGTGAAGCGATCCTCTACCCGGATGATCGAATAACCCGTTTGCGTGCGCACGGGATCGGAGATGGCGCCGATCGGAAGGGTGTAGGCGGCCTCTTCGAAGGACGGATCCAGCTCGTCGATGCTGAACGCTCCCACCGATCCGCCGGAGTGCGCCAGGGCCGAGTCCGCGAAGACCTCGCGCGCCAGTTCCTCGAAGGAAGCGCCGCCGTCCAGGCGCCGGCGTAGCGCGAGGGCCTCGTCGAGCGTGCGGGCGTAGAGGTGACGGGCTTCGACCGTCGTGTTGGCGCGGACAAACATGGCCTGGAGGTCTTCCTCGGAAATTTGGAGGGTATCGTAGAGGGCGCGCTGGACGTAGAGTTCGATCAGCAATTTCTCGCGGATGCGCTCGGCGGCGGCGGCGTAGCCGGCTCGATCTTCGACGCCGGCCTCACGCGCTTCGCGTACCAGCAGTCGCTCGGCAACCAGTGTATGGAGCAGGTGCGTGCGGTGTCGCGGGTTATCCTGTAGTCCGGTTGCCAGTAAATACCCGACATATCGCGTCCGAAATTCTTCCACCCCGATGGCCTCGCCATCGACCCGGGCGACGCTCGGGAGCGTTTCTGCCCCATCGCCCACGCCGCAGCCCGACAGGATCAGCAGGAGGATGGCGGAAACCACACAGAGGATATGTACCGGCAGAGCCCTTCTCATTTCGCTAGACGTAGGCGATTCCGGTGATTGGGGTCGAGTGGGCGAGTTCGCCGGCGGCCGGCGCGCTCGATCCCCGCACGACGAGGCGCGGGTTAAAATGCATCTGGGAGATGGGGCGCTCCGGCGCCTCGATGCGCCGCAACAACTTCTCGAGCGCCACGCGGCCCATTTCATACATAGGCTGGCGCAGGGTAGAGAGGCCGACGTATTTGCTGATCATGATATCGTCAAACCCGATCAACCCAATGGCCGTGGCGCCGCGCTCCTGCATGGCCTGGAGCGCGCCCAGCGCCTGGATATCCGAAACGGCAAACACGGCGTCTGGCGGGGTATCCATGTCGAGAAACCCTTCCATGGCGCTACGCCCCGCATCTTCCGTGAAGCCGTGGTAGTCCGGGTCGTCGGAGGCGCGGACTAGGGCCTCGTCGTACGCGATGCCGGCCTCGCGCAGGGCGCGTCGGTATCCTTTTTCCCGCTCAATGGATGGCGCCGAGGCCGCGTTGGCCGTGATGATGCCTATCCGGCGGTAGCCCTGCTCGATCAGGTGCCGGGTGGCCATGTAGCCGCCGAGTTCGTTGTCGATCGATACCGCGTCGAAGTCGCTGTGGTAGACATCCACCAGCACCACCGGCTGCCGGCTCGATTGGAGCAGGCGGGTGCGCTCGGCGTCGAGCGGCGTGCTAAAGAGCAGGACGCCGGCCGATCGGCCGCGCTGGATCACGTTTGCCAGCTGGTCATCAATCGTCTCCATCGATGCCGTGCTGTGCACCACCAGGTCGTAGTCGCTGCACACCAGGCTGTCCTGCACGCCGCGCAGCACCTCCAGGTAAAAATAACTCGTCATCATGGGGATGACGGCCGATATCCAGTGGGACCGACGTTTCGCGAGGCTGCGCGCCGTCGGATGCGGCACATACCCCAATTCCCGCGCCACCACACACACGCGATCCCGGGTGGAGGCCGAGACGCGGGGGCTGTTGTTGAACACGCGCGACACGGTGGCGATGGACACGCCGGCGGCGTTTGCAATGTCGTAAATCGTAGCTTCCTTCCGCATAGGCACAGCGACCGGTCGGCCGCCTATTCATGGACCGTGTAAGCGCTTACACACGTGAGGCCAGGGAAGTAATGAAAAGGGATTATGAAGATCAAGGGAGTGACTGTGAATTACCCTTGACGCGGCGGCGATCAGGCCGCCGGCACGGGCGTATCATCCCAGTGTTCGATGGCGTCGATGATGGCGTCGACGATCTTATCCTCGTCGATGGTCTTGACGATCTTGCCCTTTTTGAAGAGGTGCGCGCGGCCGCGGCCACACGCCACCCCGAGGTCGGCGCCGGCGGCCTCGCCAGGGCCGTTCACGGCGCAGCCCATGAGGGCCACGTTGAGGTCCTTCTCGAAGCGCCGGCTCTTGATGGCCGCCTCGACCTCCTCGGCGATGCGAAAGAGGTCGACTTCCAGCCGACCGCACGTCGGGCAGGCGATGATATTGACGCCCGGCCGGCCGAGGCGGAGCGACTTAAGGATCTGGTGCCCCACTTCCACCTCCTTCACCGAATCCGTCGTCAGCGACACCCGGATCGTATCGCCGATGCCCTCGGCGAGCAGCGCGCCGATGCCGATCGAGCTTTTGACCGTGCCCGAGCTGAGCGTGCCGGATTCCGTGACCCCGAGGTGCAGGGGGAAATCGGTCCGCTCGGCCAGCAGCTTGTAGGCCTGGATCATGAAGAACACATCCGAGTGCTTCACCGAAATAATGATGTCCTCGAACCCGTTCGCCGCGCAGATTTCGACGTGTCGCATCGCGCTTTCGTAGAGCGCTTCGGGCTGCGGATACCCGTATTTATCGAGAATATCGCGCTCGAGCGAGCCCGAATTCACCCCGATGCGGATGGGGATGCCGGCCGCCTTTGCCGCGAGCAGGACTTCCCGTTCCCACTCTGGCTTCCCGATGTTTCCGGGGTTGATGCGCACTTTCGCCACGCCGGATTCGATCGCTTTTAACGCATACTGGTAATTGAAATGGATATCGGCGACGATCGGCACGGGTGAGCCCAGCACGATGTCCCGCAGCGCATCGGCGTCCTCGGGGCGCGGCACCGCGACGCGGACGATATCCGCCCCGGCCTCCGCGAGGCCGCGGATTTCCGCGAGGCAGATCTCCACATCGTGGGTCTTGGAGACGGTCATGGACTGCACCGAGATCGGGGCGCCGCCGCCAATCTGGACAGAACCAACCTGAACGGCACGCGAAATACGACGGGGACGTTGCATATCTATTGAGTAAAAGCTGGAATCAAGGGTGGCGTTCAACGACGGTTGGCCCCGCGAGGTTGCGACCGGCCATACGCGTGATACACGGGAACCGGCGTCTACTCACAGCCTGGCCTGATGGCCGCTCGTCACGGTCGCCAACCGAGTACGACGCGGAGCGGGCGGTGGTCCGAATAGGTGGCTAGGATCACCTCCGCGCTACGGATCTCCCATGCCGGCGAAACCAGCACATGATCGATCCGGACGAAGGGGTACCGGGTGTGGTAGGTGAAGCCGAAGCCTTTGCCGACTTCTGAGAAGGCGTCCTGCATGCCGGCCGCGAGGTGCGCATACGACCAGTTATGCACGGTGCTGTTGAAATCGCCGCTGACGATGAGCGGCAGCGTCTCCTGATCCATCAACGCGCGAATGCTTTCGGACTCCACGGCCCGGAGCAGAAACGCCTGGCGGTATTGCCCGAGATACGACCGCCAGAAATCCAGCGACAGCAGGCGGCGTTCGGCATCGGACCAGGGCTTCCGCTCGCCAAAGGTGCGGAGGTGCACGTTATACAGCACCGCTTCGCGCCCCTGCCAGCTAAACCGATACCGCGTCACCCCCATCGACAGGGAGTCGTCCGTCGCCATCTTGATGCGTCGCTCCTCCAGGAGAATGACCTGCCCCGTGCGCGCCCAGACGGGCTGGAAGGTGGTCTCGATGCGGGGCCCTTCTTCCGCGTGAACGACCACGCCGGCCGCGCCCAGTTTCTTTTCCAGACCCTGGAAATTCACGATGCGCTGCTCGCGCCGGCGGTAGCGAATAAGCAGGTCCTGAAACACGTATAGGTCGGATTCCATCTGCTGCACGACCTCGGCCAGCACGTCTGGACTCTGGACCGCAGTGTAGGACTCAAGGTGCCCGATATTAAACGAGAGGAGCCGTAACCCTTCGCCCGGATCCGACGCGCCGCCGACAAAAGGCGAAAACCGGACGAGCACCAGCCCGAGCGCGATGACATAAACCGCCAGCAGGCGCCATGCCCTTGCATAGACAACCAACAGGGCAAAGGGGATCAGGGCGAGGCATAGATAGGGCAACCCTACCGCGATCAGTTGCAGCCACCAGAATGTCTCGGGGTGGATATAGCGGGCGGCATAACCGCCTACAAAAACGCCTAAAACAACGATGTGGAGCAGGTAAAACGCCCACCATCGAAAACGATGCGCCGAAGGATTCGAACTCACGTTAGCGTTGGCTGGCCTCGTAGAGGATGCGCTTCTCCTCGGCCGTCAGGGCGTCGTATCCTCTGGCGCTGATCTTATCGAGGATGCGATCGACTTCGTTTTCAACGGAAGGCTCGGCGACATCGAGTTCCACTTCCGCCGCCGACGGGCGGGACACCGTTGGCGGCGCCGGCCGTGGGACGCGCCGGCTCTGACGGGTGGCGAGCCAGCTTTCGATCCGCTTCAGAACACCCTCCGGAGGCTGCGTGCGGCCGCGTTGCGCGCTGCTACGCGTGGGCGTACGCTGCCGGAAGAAGATCCGGGCCCAGGACGAGAGATCCACCCCCCGGCTTTCCGCTTTGGCGTACAGAAACCCGAACAGCGCCCCCCCCAGATGCGCCGCGACAGCCGTGTTGCTATCGGACATGAACACCACATTCAGCGCCAGGACGGCCAGGACCAGATACAGCAACCGGATGTTGCCGATGAACATGAGGCCCACTGTCTTAAACGGATACTGGATCGCCACCACCATCATAATCCCCAACACCGACGCCGAGGCCCCGTGAACGATGCCGCTGAAGGCCGCTACCCCCGGGAAAATCAGATGCAGGAGGACCGTGAGCACGCCGCCGCCGACACCCGTGATCAGATACGCCGCCATCAACCGGTGGGCGCCGTGTAATTCCTCATACTCCCGGCCGATCCATACCAACCAGAGCATGTTGAACAGGATGTGAATCAGCCCCCAGAAGTTGGTCCCGAGATGGAGAAAGTTGTAGGTGACGAACTGCCAGGGCTTGAAGATGACCGTACGCAGATCCGCGTTCAGGGCCAGATGGGCATACACAAAATCCCCCACCAGTGGCACGAAGCGAAGAATCAGCCAGGCCGCATACAGGACGACATTGATCGTCAGCAACGCACGCAACGCCGGCGGCTGCATGCGATACCAGGATTGGAATTGATTCACGGCGTTCATTCAGCTTATCCACGGGCCGGCGTTCTGGTCGACACGTACCGGCATGTTCGATGCTCGGTTAATACAACCCTCGTCCGAGAAGGTTTACACACCCGAAGCGATTTCATGTCCCTCCGTAAAGGCGCACGCCCCGCCTGCCTAAACGGTCAATACAGCGTTTTTTCGGGCTTGAGGGGCAGTTGGCCACGCCAGTAGAGCAGGAGCAGGAGACCAAAAACCATGCCGCCAAGGTGCGCGAAGTGGGCCACGCCGTCCGCCGCGCCGGTCGCCCCCGAGAACAGGGATATGGCGCCCATACCGGCTACGAACCACTTGGCCTTGATCGGTATAAAAAAATTCAGGTAGATGATCTGGTTCGGATACGTCATACCGAAAGCCAGCAACAGCCCGTAGACGCCGCCCGAGGCACCTACCGTGACGGCGTACGAACCCGACAGGTATTGGGTGACGAGTTGCACCAGGCCGGCGCCGACGACGCAGACGAAATAAAAGATCGCGAACCGCTTCGACCCCCACGCATTCTCAAGCTGAGCCCCGAACATCCAGAGCGCGAACATATTAAACAGGAGGTGGAAAAAATCGCCATGCAGGAAGCCGTAGGTAACCAGCTGCCACGGCCAGAAGTCGGCCATCGTCCGCAACCCGCGCGATGTCATGATCGCATCCGGCGCCCCCAACGGCCAGAGCGCAAGCCACGTATCGAGAAATTGCGACAACGGGCTCCCCTGAGCCATCTGCCCCAGAAACAAGAGCCCGTTGATGATGAGCAGGTTCTTCAGAACCGGTGGAAACACCGAGAATTGTAACTGAGGCCGATAGGTATCTTGATACATCTGGGAAGGCTCCGTTGCGCTACGTATACTCTCCTCAAGTATACTCTCGTTTAAGCTCCTACGCCGTGGTACTCTTTGTTTCGGACATGCATTTCGGCCGCGGCGATCGTCAAACCGAGCGCCACCATGAAGCCGCTCTCCTCCAGTGCCTGCGGCATCATGAGGCGCGGACGAGCCATTTGGTGCTGCTCGGTGACGTTTTTGACCAGTACATCGAATACCGCCACCTCGTTCCAAAAGGCGGGGTCCGATTGCTGGGCTTGCTGGCGGACTGGGTGGACGCCGGCCGGCGCGTGACGTATGTCCTCGGCAATCACGACCCCTGGCACCTCACGTATTTCCACGACGAATTGGGCGTCCAGATCGTACGCGCCGATGTGCATCTGGACCTCGGCGACACGCCGGCGTATCTCGCGCACGGGGACCAGTTCGGCTCGCGTGTGCCGCTGTATGCCGCCCTCAAGGCGGCGCTCCGACATCCGGCGCCGGTGTGGCTCTACCGAAACCTCCTCCCGGCCGACCTCGGAGCCCGCCTCGCACGCGGCGTCCTCCGGCGCATCCACACCGACGTCATCAACCCGGCCGTCATACGCGCCCTGCGCGAAAAGGCACACCGGACACTGACGGACACCCCGGCCCGCCTCGTTGTGATGGGCCACAGCCACGTTCCGGAGATCCAACGCTGGCCGGAGGGCGTTTATGTAAACACAGGCTGCTGGCGAACATCACGTACGTTGGCTATACTGGACGAATCCGGGATTCACCTGCTGCAATGGAACGGGAGCGACGCCCGGGACGTTGAGAGTCCTTCGGAGCCGCCCGGAACCGCTTTGTAAACGTGCGTTGCGCGTTAAAGCGTTACGCGTTTGGTTTTAGAATTGGGCTTTGCGGCTAAATTGAGCGTACCAAGATCAGCAACGTTCAACGCCAAAACGTTCACCGCGCAACGTTTTAACGCGTAACGTCATTTCGTATCACTGAAAGGATCTACCTCGTCACTCCAAGCTTGCCGCTCGCACTATGCCTGAAGACTGGCCCTATACCGATGAGGAACTCAGGGAGTACTTCAACAATCCGGATCTTCGCCGCACGAAGGCGGCACATGATTTCATAGCGTCCAGGGGGGGCTCCTCTGAACCACCGACGGATGGTATCTTAGGGTATCTGCATCGTCGCCTCGGGGACCGACGCAAAGTGCAGGCCGCACTGGCCGTGGGGACCCTCGCCGGCATCTTTTTCCTCGGCCTCGGCGCCATCACGCTGTTTCTCGTCACGCTCGGCGAGGAGGACCTTCCCTCCCTCGAACAACTCGAAAACCCGTCCCTGCAGCTGGCTACCATCGCCTATTCGGCCGACGGCGTCGAGCTCGCACGGTACGCCCGCCAGAACCGCTCCTCCGTGACGGGAGAAGAAATCTCCCAGAACGTCCACAATGCCCTCATCGCCACCGAGGACCACCGGTTTTATGACCACTGGGGCATCGATCTCTTCCGGTTCCACGTCGCCGCCATCAAAACGGTGCTGGGAGATGTCCAGGGAGGCTCCACCATTACAATGCAGCTCGCCCGTAACCTCTACAACAAAGAGATCGGAAAGCAGCAGACCATCAGCCGCAAGCTGAAGGAAATGGTGACGGCCGTCGAACTCGAACGCCGCTATACCAAGGTTGAAATCGCCGAAATGTACCTGAATACGGTCGAGTTCGGCAGCAACGCCTTCGGCATCGAGGCCGCCGCGCGGACGTTTTTTAACGTCAGCGCCTCCGAACTCGACACGCTGCAGAGCGCGACGCTCGTCGGCATGCTCAAAGCCATCACCGCATACAACCCCCTACGCAACCCGGACAACGCCCGCCGCCGTCGTAATGTGGTCCTGGGCCAGATGATCAAACACGGCTACCTGAGCGAAGCGTTTCTGACACTGCATGCGGAAGTGCCGGTCGCTACGGACTTCAACCCGAACGAAATCACCCGGGGACCCGCGCCCTACTTTTCCGAATATGTCCGCCAGTGGCTGAACGATTGGTCGAAGGCCAACGGCACCGATTTTTATGCGGATGGGCTCTATGTCTTCACCACGCTCGATTCGCGCCTCCAGGAGCTCGCCGAAGCCTCCGTCGAGGAACAGATGGTGGGGTTGCAGGCCGTAGTGGATTTTGAGTGGAGCCGCCGGCGCGCCGGCGCGGGACCGTTCAGCATGTCGACCGATGACTACCTGAAGCAGAAAGACTTCGTCCCGTTCAGCAACTTCTGGCGCGCCTTTCCGGATACGCTCCAGAGTTTCGTGCGGGAGTCGGAGTCCTACCGCGACCTCGTCCGCCAGGGCCTCTCCGAAACCGCCGCATTCGACTCGCTCTTCGGGAACGAGGAGTACATGGCGGCCCTCAAGCAGGACAAGTCGCGCCTCGAGGCCGGCATGGTCTCGATCGACCCCCGCAACGGCTACGTCAAAGCCTGGGTGGGCGGCCGCAACCTCGCGGACGACTGGTACGACCACGTGGCCAAGGCCCGCCGGCAGCCGGGTTCGACCTTTAAACCCTTCGTCTACATCGCCGCCATCGACAACGGCTACTCGCCGCAGCATACGTTTAAAGACACGCTGTTCTACTGGTCGGATGGCTTCGGCAACGAATGGAGCCCGACCAACTCGGACGGCGGCTACTCCAACCGATGGATGACGCTCCGCGAGGGGCTCAAGTACTCGCTGAATACGATCACGGGGCAACTCGTCCTCCAGGTGGGCGCCCCGACCGTGGCCGATTACGCCCGCTGGATGGGTATCAAGAGCCCGCTCAACGAAGTGCCCTCCCTGGCCCTGGGCACCAGCAACGTCACCCTCCTCGAGTTGACGACCGCCTACAGCACCCTGGCGAACGGCGGCCTCTACTACGAACCCACCGTCGTCACGCGCATCGAAGACCAGCTCGGCAACGTCCTGTACGAGGCGCGCCCGCAGCCCAACGAGGCGTTGAGCGACCAGACGGCCTACAAGGTGATCGATATGATGCGCGAGGTCGTCCAAACCGGCGGCACGGGCGCGCGTATCCGGTTCCAGTACCAGTTGTACGACTACGACTTCGCCGGCAAAACAGGCACCACGCAGAATAGCGCCGATGGCTGGTTCATGCTCATGCACCCCGAGCTGGTCACCGGCGCCTGGGTCGGCTGGAACGACCAGCGGGTCACCTTTCGGACCAACTGGTGGGGCCAGGGCGCCCATAATGCGCTGTTCCTGGTGGGCAGCTACACCAAACGAGTCGCGGAAGACGGCCGCCTGAGCAAGGAAAAATTCCCGCTGCCGCTCGATTACGGCAGTGGCTCGTCAGGTGATTCCCAACCCCCCCAGCGTGATGATCGACGCGTCATCTGGTGACCCCATCAGCCTGTCAGACAGTGAATCGCGCTTACCGTGAAGCTACTCCATACGGCGGATATTCACTTTGGAAGCAATAGCTTTGGGCGCATCGACCCGGAATCGGGTTTGAACACGCGGCTATTGGATTTCAAACGCTCGTTCGACTTCATGGTCCAGCGCGCCATCGAGGAGAACATCGACCTGTTTCTTTTTTGCGGAGACGCCTACCGAACGGCCGACCCAACGCCCACCCAGCAACGGACGTTCGCCGAGTGCCTCCGCCCCCTGTCCGAGCACGGCATCCCGATCGTCATGATCGTCGGCAATCACGATCACCCGGTGTCGTTCGGGAAGGCTTCCGCGCTGGACATATACCCGTATCTTCAGGGCGACATCCAGGTGTTCCGCCGCGCCGGCTGGTCGACGATCCAGACCAAAGCCGGCCCGCTGCAACTGATCGCCCTACCCTGGCCCATTCGGAGCATGCTGCTCGCCCGCGAGGCGTTCCGCAAAAAATCCCCCACCGAGATTCGCGCCTACATCGAGCAGGTGTATGTCGAGCTGCTCGAAGCGTGCCTCCAGGAGGTCGACCCGGCCCTCCCGACGGTGCTCGCGGCGCACCTGACGGTGCAGGGCGCGGAGATGGCCGGCTCGGAGCAAACGAGCCTGATCGCCCACGAGCCCAAATTCACGGTCAGCCAGCTCGCGCGCCCGCCGATCGACTATGTCGCCCTGGGCCATATCCATCGTTTTCAGGACCGCAACGAAGGCCATACGCCGCCCGTCGTCTACTGCGGCAGCATCGAGTGTATCTCGTTTAAAGAGTGGGACCAGCCAAAAGGCTTCGTACTCGTCGACATCGATTCCGGCCCAAACGGAAAATCGACCCGGTATGCCTACGCCGAGACGCCCTACCGACGCTTCGTCGCCGTGAGCGTCGATGCGCGCGACGAGTTAGATCCAACACGTGTCATCCTCGACGCGATCGAGGCCCAGGCTATCGACGATGCCGTCGTGCGCATCCGGTACCGGGTAGGCGAGGCTAACGCATCTCTGGTGGATATGGACCGGCTGCGCGGCGCCCTGAGCCCGGCCTACGCCATCGCCGCCATCGAGCGTATCGTGGATCCGATCGAGCGCGAACGGCGAACGGTCGTGACACGCGAATCCTCGATTGAGGACGCTATGAGACAGTATATTGCTCAACACACACACCTGTCGGAAATCCAGGACGACCTCCTCGAACGCGGCCTCGCGCTGGAGAACGGCCTGGCGCTTAACCGCCAGAATCACGACTGACCACGCGACGCTGCCGGCGCCCCGTCGCGTCGCACCCAACCAAGCCGGAAGCATCAACCCTCATTTCGACCATGAATCCCGAGGAGATTTTTGTCACTCCCCCCCGAAAAGAAGGTATCGCGGTTGAGGCCGAGACCTTCCCCGTCTGGCCGTTCGTCGAAGCCGCGCTCAGTCTCATTGAAGCTGACGAAGTCACGCGCGATGCCGCGCGGGCCGCGCTCGTCTGCAGCGACGGCTGCGTGGTGCTCGCCAACTACCTGAACAGCGAGGCGAAGCGCGTCCCTAAAATGGACTACCGATTCAAGGTCCCCCTCCTCGTCTATGCCGCAGACATGGGGCGAAAAGACGGGCGGGCCGACTCGTTCTACGACCCGGACGAGGGCGCCCTCTACTTCGAGACCGACGAAAGCCAGTTCTCCTTCCACGTCTTTAAAGACTGGACGGTGGCCTGGGACGAGGTGGCGGACGAGGTGGTGAAGGGGTATGGATGGAGCGGGGTGGAGAACCAGACCTGGGCGCTGGACATCCTGCTGACGTACCTGCAGCTGGACCTTGGCTCCTACAACCCGCCCGCCGACGAGGTGGAATAGCCGGCGCTTACCCGCCCATCGGGTGGCGACCTCCGGGGTCTTCGTTCACGCTGCCACACCAGCCGTGGAAACCGGCCTGTGTCCAACGCGTCGCCGAGATCCGCGCTGCCTCAGCCGATTCGAACACTCCGAAAACAGCCGAGCCCGATCCCGACATGGCGGCGTAGCCGGCGCCATCTTCGCGTAGCCCATCCCGCACGCTTTGCAGGACCGGGTATCGTTCGAAGACAGGCGCCTCGAAATCGTTCACCAGATCGCAACGCCACCGGTCGAGGTCGTTGCTCGCCACGAGGGTGCGGAGGTCCGGCCGAGCCGTCTCATTCGGGACGATCCAGCGGTAGGCGTCGGCCGTGCTTACGGCCACGTCGGGCTTGACGACCACAAACGTGAAAGGGGATCGATACGGCGCGCCGGCCGCATCCACAAGCGGCGCGAGGCGTTCGCCGCGGCCGGTCCCGTAGGCCGCGGTCGGCCCGAGGAAAAACGGTACGTCGGAGCCCAGCCGGGTGGCCAGTGCGTGCAGGGAAGACGCCTCGAGGCCGAGATTCCACAGGGCATCAAGCAGGACCAGCGTCGCCGCGGCGTCACTCGAGCCGCCGCCCAGGCCGGCGCCGTAGGGCACGGTCTTTTCAAGATGGATGGCGGCGCTCGGGAGGAGGCCGGCATGGTCGGCGAGCAGGCGGGCGGCTCGGACGCACAGATTGGATTCGTCGATGGGCAGCGCGGGGTCCGAACACGAAAAGCGCAGCGAATCATCCGGCGACACCTGCAAGACATCCGCCCAGCCGATCCTCAGGAACACCGTTTCGAGGTCGTGGTAGCCGTCGCCGCGCCGGCGAAGCACGTGCAGGCCGAGGTTGATCTTGGCGGGAGCGGAACGGGAGAGCGTCACGGGATCAGGATCAGGAATCTTTGCGCAGTAGAGACCGTTATCGTACCTTCCGCGTTTCAGGTTCCATTTCGCGACGAAGATCCTTCGTAGCCATCCTTACCGTCCCGCTTATACACAGAAGCTACGACTCGGCCGGCCCCACCGCCACAACGGCATGACGCGCCCGCCCTGTATCCCCCTGGATGTAGAACCCGATTCGCATACTGATGTCGAAGCAGAAGGTCTTATTGCCGTTCCTGGCGTTTTTGATGGGAGCCCTCGTTACGATCGGCGAAGCGCGGGCCCAGGGAGTACGCGGAGGCGCCATCACTAACCGGTTGCAGGTACTGGATCGGATCGGCGCGGCGGGCCCTCCCACACGCGCCACACAGTTGCGGGAGCAACTGGGCGGCGGCGGCCTGGCTATGCTGGCGCTCGAAGGAGCCATCGACGAGGCCACGTATATACTGGGGCCCGGCGATCAACTCTCGCTCATCATCGGGGGCGCCGTGCCCATTCAGGTGGCTGTGCCGATCTCGGCGGACGGCTATCTGATTCTGGCCGAGGCCGGCGCCATCCGGGCGGCCGACCGTTCGCTGGTCGATGTACGCGACGAGGCCCTCCGCACCCTGAATACCTATTACCGGAATGTGCCGGTGATGCTCAACTTGCTGGCGCCACGCAGCTTTTACATCCACATCTCCGGCGCCATTCCAGAGCCCGGTCGTTACCTGATGTTACCGCTGGGACGGCTGGACGACGCCGTGCAACTCGCCTATGCCGCCCGGGCCTCGGCGCAGCCGGACCCCGGTGAGAACGGGGCGCTGAAAATCGCCGGCTCGGCGGCCTCGGAGCGGCCCGCGCTCCAATCCACCTTTCGGCCTTCGCTGCGAAATATCGAGATCGTCCATCGCGATGGCGAGATCGAGTCGATCGACCTCCTGCGTTATTATGTCGAGGGCGACATGGCCCACAACCCGCATCTGCGGGATGGCGACATGATCCGCCTGCCGGCGTACGACCGCACCCGCGAAACCATCCGCGTGACGGGCGACATCGCCTCCGACGCCTTCATCGAGTTCCGCGACGGTGACACCGTGATGGACATCCTGCGGCTGGCGGCTGGCGATCTGGAAGGCAATACGCTGGGCGAGGTGCGCCTGACGCGCCGGGCGCCGGACGGCAGCGCCGACACCCGTGTCGTGGATGTGGGCGCGCAGCTTGCCGGCACGCAGGAGGCAATTCTGGTTGAAGCCGGGGATCATGTCAATGTCGTCCCTCGCGAGATCGAACAGGCGGCCATCTACGGCTTTGTCCAGTACCCCGGTACCTACCCGATCCAGAGCGCCAGTACGACGGTGCGCGAGCTGCTGGCGACGGCCGGCGGCCTCAAGCCCGAGGCCAGCGTCCGCGCGGCGTATATCGAGCGCCGGCAGTCGCAAACCTTCAAGGGCGACGGGCAGGCGAGCGACCTCGACTTTTTCGGACGCGCCTACTTCCAGCAGTCGCTCCGCGAAAACCGGCTGTCGATCAGCCTCGAAGACGCCCTCGCACCGGACGCACCGGAGGTGGTGCTGTACACCGGCGACGTGATCGTTTTCCCGAGGGATGAACAGACCGTCTACCTGACGGGTAACGTCGTTCAGCCCGGGTATCTGCCCTTTGTCGAGGGCCAGACGGCGGATTACTACATCGCGCGCGCCGGCGGGCAGGCGCCGCTGTCGACGGGCGTATACGTGTTCGAGGCCGGCACCGGCGAAGTGCATACCACCGGCAGCGTGATCGTGCGCCCGGGCGACACCATTTTTGTGAACCGCGTGCCGACCAGCGACAACCCCGAGGTGCAGGCGCTCATCCTGAGCGACCAGGCGTCGCGCCGGCAGGCCGGCATCGCGCGGACGCAGACCGTGATCACCGGTATCACCGCGCTGGTGAGCGTCATTAACACCTATCTGCTGATCCGCGACCGGCTGAATAACTGAGCGGAGCAAGACAACGCACGGATGGAGACGAAACTCAAAAATACCGTTTTCGAGGACCCCTCGACTCAACCTGGCGAGGAGCGTGCGGTATCGGATGTCGTGTGGCATCTTCTGGGCACGCTGATTCGTTGGCGGCGCACGATCCTCCTGGTCACGATCGGCGTGGCGGTAGCCTCCGTGGCGATAAGCCTCACCCTGCCGAAGTGGTATCTGAGCACCACCCGGTTGTTGGCGCCCGAGTCCGCCAGCGCGAGTCCAATCTCGTCGGCCATGCTGCGCAACCTCTCGTCTGCCGCCGCCACGTTTCTGGGGGGCGGCGAAGGGGGCGATTTCGAGCGCTACATCACGATTATGAGCAGCCGGTCGGTGATGGAAAAAGTGGTCACGGAGTTCGACCTGATCGAGGTGTACGAGACACGCGAGAGTGTCGGCCCGGTTGAAGACGCCCTGGAGTTCCTCGCCGGCAACGTAGTCTTTGGGATCGATGCCGAATTCGGATTCCTATCGGTGAGCGTACTCGACCAGGACCCGCAACGGGCGGCTGACATGGCCAATTTCATCGTGGCCGAGTTGAATCAGATGAATATGATGCTTTCGGCGCAAGATGCGTCGAACTTCCGCCGGTTTGTCGAACGCCGGTACCATGAGACCATCGCCGCGCTGGATTCCTTGAAACACGCGACCCAGGCGTTCCAGGAGCGGTACGGCGTGTACAACATCGAGACCCAGGCCTCGGCGTTTATGGAGCAGATGGCGTCGATTCGGAGCGAGGAGATGCTGTACGACATCCAGTACCAGGCCCTCCTGAGCCAGTATGGCCCGGACAACCCCCAGGTGCAGGTTACGCGCAATTCACTGGAGGCCGCGCGGCGCAAGTGGAGGGAGGCGATGGCCGGCAGCGAGGCCATCCTTCCGATCCCTCAGAGTGAAGTGCCGGACGTCATGCGTCAGTACCTCGAGTTGGAGCAAGAAGGGTATATCCAGAAGAGCATACTCGAAGTGGTAGCGCCGATGTATGACCAGGCGCGTTTCCAGGAAGAGCGTGAGTTTGCCTCGGTGCAGGTGGTGGACCCCGCGGTGCCGGCCGTCCGCAAAGCCAAACCTAAGCGGGCGTCGATTGTGCTAGGCGCCACGTTTTCGGCGTTTCTGATTGTCGCCCTCTTTGCGCTGGTGTACGAATGGTGGCAGACCGCCGCCCCGTCGATTGCGCACAACCTGCGCCGAGCGACCGAACGCAGCTCCGAACGCTCCTAAACTCCTTCCGGCGTTGGCACACGTACCGGCCATCTTCCTTGAACCGCAGGCGTTTCGAACCCGTGGCAATCGTATGTTGATTGCGGGATTCGTAGGTGCGTTACTGCTGCTGCTCGCCGTCGTACGGGTCGCGCCGGAGATGGTCAAGTACACCCCGGCTCTGGTGTTTGGCGCCGTAGCCTTTCTGGCCGCCTGGGTTCAACCATCCGTTCGATTTGCCGTGCTGATAGCCGGCTTCGTCGCCCTGACCGACTATGTGCCGGGTATCCAGCTCGCCGAAGTGGCGTACGGGCTTTTCTTCCTCGCCTATCTGGCGCACTGGGGCTACGCGAAGGTGTTGATCGAGCACCGGAAGATCCTCGAGACGCCGGCGGATTTCGGAGTGCTCACCCTGCTGGTTGTGGTCATCTGCTACGTACCCATATCCCTCCTTTTTGGTGCGAATACCGCGGCGCTCGTGGGCGAGCTTTCGGCTTTTGTGTTGTTTGCGATCTATTTCCCGGCCAAAGACGCCATGGTTCGTTTGCGGTATGGGCCGGCCATCGTACTGGGGTGTGTCCTGTTCATCGGTGTGTTTGTTTCTATCCGGAATATCCTTGAGTACAAGACCTTGCTGCTGCATGCGACGCAGGCATGGCAGGTAGCCAAAGGACGTGTCGTCACAAACGACAACATTCTGATGGTCGTCTGCCTCTACAGTCTCACACTGTTTTCCTTCGCGCGGCACGGCATCGCCCGGCTGGGATTACTCGGGTTGTTTCTGATGTTTTTTGCCGCGTTGATCCTTACGCAGAGCCGTGGATACTGGCTCGGTTTTATGCTTGGCGGCCTCATTTTACTGGTCTGGTTGCCGCCGGCGCAGCGGCGCAGACTCATGTTGCTGGCGTTCGGGGCACTGCTTGCCGGCGGCTCGCTGGCGTTCCTGTTTTTCAGCAATGAAGTGGCTGTTGTTATCGCCGGCTTGCTCGATCGGCTCTTTTCCCTCCTGACGGCTACCTCGACCGATATCTCCCTCGTGAATCGCTTTCGGGAAACGGCCGCCGTGTGGGAAATGATCAAAGTAAATCCCGTCCTCGGGTATGGCATGGGCGTCGCCTATCCGTTCTTCGATATCGCACACATGGCCACCGAGACGGACTCGTTTGTCCACAACGGCTATGTAAGCATGTGGTACCGATACGGTCTGCCGGGACTGGGGCTGGTGTTGTGGATCTGGTTTTCTTCCATCCGAAGCGGCATTCGTGCGTTCCGCTTCCGCCATGCGGCGATGACCACCCGGCTGTGCGGACTCGCGAGTGCCGTGACGTTGAGCGCTTTTCTACTCACCACCAACACCTCGAACCCGTTCTACTTAAACGACACGCTGTTCATCTTCGGGTTCTTGCTTGCCGTCTCGCAAGGCGCGCTTTTACGGATTCGTTCTAACGCAGAGGCCCTATGAGCGTGATGTGCCCCTCGTGCGGAAACGCGGCTGTCACCCTCCGCGGACCCATCAGTCCGAGTTATCTTTTCGCCGGCCAGGAGCTGCCCAAATTACTACCTGGAGGCGGGTTGTACGACTGCGGGGTGTGTGCGTTGGCGTTCCGTTTCCCGACACCCCCAAAGGAAAGGTTGGACGCGTTATACCGCACCTGCTCGATCGCCCAGTGGCAATACGACCCCTCGGGACGGTTTGACTGGGTGCTCACGCACCGGCATCTGGAATCCCGGCTGGGAAGTGGGTCGGTTCTGGATATTGGATGTTTCGACGGTGCGTTCCACGAATACCTGGGGTCGACATGGAAGGGCTACGGGATCGAGATCAATCTGGACGCCCGGGCTCGGGCGGTCGAACGCGGCATCACCCTCCTGGGCGACAACGTGACCGATCTGGAGCACGTCACCGGTGAGTTCGACGCAGTTGTTGCGTTCGATGTGTTGGAGCATGTGGTTGATCCGCGCGCCCTCCTCGGGCAGATGGCCGCCCGTACGCGCCCAGGTGGTACCGTGGCCATCGCCTCCGGCAATACGGATGCGCCTTCCTGGAAACTCATGGGCAGCCGGTACTGGTATTGCACGATCCCCGAGCACATGGCTTTTTTGAGCGAGACCTGGTGTCGCCGCGCCGGCATTCACTTCGGACTCGAACTGGTGACGATGGAGCGGTATTGCCACGAGCGCGTACGGGCGCCCCGGCATGTCGTGCACGAACTGGCGTCGAATCTGCTCTATCGTTTCTTCCCCGGTGTATTCGCGTTCCTGCGCTCGGCCGGCGTTGGCGATAAGGATGCCTCGGCCCATGAAGCGCTCAAACATTACCCGCCGACCTGGACGACCGCCCGCGACCACGTGGTAGCGGTCTATAAAAAACCATGATCGAAAAACGCCGGGTGAACCTCAATGCGGCCGCCTCTGCGCTGCAAGTGCTCATCGGGGGCGTCACGCTCTTTCTACTGTATCGTTATTTGCTCCAGGAACTCGGTGAGGCCAGCGTCGGCGTGTGGTCCCTGGTGTTAGCCACGACGTCCGCCGCCAGCATTGCCAACCTGGGTCTGGCGTCGAGCACTATCAAGTTCGTCTCACAACACCTCGCGCGACAGAACCGGCCGTACGCCGTCTCGATCGTCGAAACGGCTACAGTGACGGTAGCCGGCGTGCTCGCCGTGACCCTACTGGCGGCCTACCCCCTGTTAGTGCGTGTGTTACCGCTCCTCATCGACGACCCGAGTTATCTGGCGGCCGGCATCGATCTGGTGCCGTATGCGTTAATCTCGTTCTGGGTGACGTCGGTAACCGGCGTCCTGCAATCCAGCATCGATGGGTGTCAGCGGGTCGACCTGCGCAGTTACTCGGTGGCCGCCGGCAGCGTGATCTACCTGGCCATGGCGTATGCCCTGGTGCCGGGGAGCGGACTCATCGGCCTGGCATACGCCCAGCTTATACACGCGGCCTGGCTGTGGATCTCGGCCTATGGAATCCTGAGGAGGCTGCTGCCGGAGCTGGCCTGGGTCCGGTGGACCTGGCGAAAGGAGCCTTTCCGTGAGATGCTTTCCTATACGCTAAAATTCCAGGTGATCTCACTTTCCCAGCTGTTGCTCGAGCCCGTGACCAAATCCTTCGTATCGCGATTCGGTGGACTGGAAACGCTCGCCTATGTGGAACTGGCCCATCGCATGGTCTTTCAGTTTCGATCACTCGTCGCCACCGCGCATCGGGCGATCGTCCCGACGATCGCCCATCTGACGGAGACCGCGCCGGCCTATCTGCGCAAACTGTACGTCGCGTCGTTCCGGCTCCTGACGTATATCATCGTCGGCGTGATGCCCCTGCTGATTTCCCTGTCGCCATGGATATCGCGGCTCTGGATCCAGGAGGTAGAGCCCGTATTCGTCATCAGCGCCGGCGTATTGTACGTCGGGTGGTTTTTAAATCTGATGGCCAACCCGGCCTATTTCGCCAATCTGGGCAGCGGGGCCCTGTACTGGAATGTCGTTGCGCACCTTGGCATGGGGGCGTTTAATGTGCTGGCCGGGTATGTTTTGGGATCGATGTACGGCTGGTTGGCCGTCGTAATCGTACTGGCCGTATCGATCATCGGAGGTAGCGCGGTTATTGCGATTGCGTACCAGCGTGAGCAGGGCATCCGTCCGGGCGAGTTGATCGACGGACCGACCCTCTTGCTGATTCTTGCGGCCGCGGCCGGCAGTGCCGCGGCGCTGGGTGTCGACCGCTGGGCTTCGCCCCATGTGGGTTATCTGGGGCAAGGGATCGCGGTCGGAGGGGTGTATGTAGCCATCGTCGCACTGCCCCTGCTTCGACATCCTGTGCTGAAGGACATTCAGCGGTGGTTCCGCCGGAGCGGCCAACCGCCCGCGACGGCATGACCGAGACGAGCCCAATGACGCGTCCCCACCTCATGGTATTCGACGTAGCAACCGGCGGGCATCACGGCATGTTCGTCCAGCACCTGGTGGAAGCCTGGCTGGCGCGAGAACAGGAGCGCCAGCTGGTACTCGTCGTCGCACCCCACTTTCTGGACGTCCACCGCGAGCTGGCCGGAGTGATCGCTCGTGCGCCGGCGCATCTTGTCCGTGTAGAAGCCATCGATGGCCCCATCCCTTCCCCTGGCGTCTCGCCGGCTGATCTGATCAGATACGACCTGTCCCAGGGCGCGATTTTCCGTCGCTTCGTGGACCGCGTACAGCCGAAGTGGTGCCTGTTGATGCAGTTCGATTTCCTGCAGCTACATCTCATCCTGGGCAAGTCCCCGCTTCACCGTCCACGCATAGCCGGCATCTATTTCCGCCCCTCTTTTCACTACGCCGCGCTGACGGGTATGCGGCCTTCGTGGCGGGAGCGGCTGAACGATGCGCGGAAACGCCTGACCCTGAAACGGGCGCTCCACAATCCGTTGTTCGACACGCTCTTCTCCCTGGACCCGTTTGTCGTCCCGGAAATCGATTCCTGGCAAACGGGTACGACGGTGCTGGCTCTACCCGATGGCTATACGCCTCCGGTCCAGGCTCCCGTAGCTGTTTCCCATAGCATCGATTCTGGCCGGCAGATCGTCCTGACCTACGGCTCACTTGCCGAGCGAAAGGGGATATTCTCCGTGCTTGAAGCCCTGCCCCATGTACCCGACACCCTGCAGCGCCGCCTCGCCGTCGTATTCGCCGGCCGGGTCCACGAACCGGACAGCGCGGCATTTCGTGGAGCGATCGCACGGGCCGAACGCACCTCGCACGTACAAATCGTCGTCGATGACCGCTTCTTGCCAGAACCTGAACTGGCGGCCTGGATCGATGCGGCGGCGCTGCTCCTGGTGGCGTATCGTCACCATATCGGCTCCAGTAATGTGCTGATCCGGGCGGCGGCGGCCGGCAAACCCGTGGTTGGATCCGATTATGGCCTTGTAGGCGAGCAGATTCGCCGGCACCGGCTTGGGCTGGCCGTAAACGCCAACGACCCGGCCTCCCTCGCCGCCGCGCTGACCGACATGCTGGAGACGCCAGGTCGTCATTTCGACCCCGCCGAAGCCTCGCGCTTCTCGGAGGCCAATACCGCCACCGCGTTTGCAGAAACCATCCTGAATCGATTAACGTAGCCCCACGCGCAATTATACTCCTGGCCCATGACCGCTTATCCCTTTTATTCGCCGCTTACGGACACTTACTGATGGCTGCTCCGCCCATCTTCTACTTCGCCCGCATGCTCCCGGCCTACCGGCATGCCGTCATGGAGCGCCTGAACGAACGCCTCGACGGCCGGCTCGTGGTGGTCTACGGGCAGCCGCCGGCCGGCAATCCTGTCCTTAGCAAGGAGGTCGAAGGATCGTTCCGGCGCGTGGTGCGGCGTAACCTCTGGTTTCGGGACACCACTCTCCACGCGCAATACTTCAAGGATGTCTTTTCGACCTTCGGCGATCCCGCGGTGGTCATCGCCGAAGAATCCCCCCGATCCATCACCCTGCCGTGGCTGCTGCGGTATGCCCGCCACCGCGGCGCGGCGCGGGTCCTCTGGGGGATGTTTTTTTCGATGAAACGATCCCTCGAAAAACCGAATCTCTTCGACCGCTACCGCCTCACCATGGCCCGAAACGTCGAAGCCTGCATCTGCTACAGCCGGCTCACGCGAGACCACCTCGCGCAGGCCGTCCCCGAAGAGCGGCTCTTCCTGGCGCAAAACACTCTCGACACCGACACGCTCTTCGCGCTCCGACGCACGCTCGAAGCCGAAGGGCGAGACGCCGTCCGACGCCGGCTTGGACTCGACGCAGACCGCCCCGTCTATGTCTACATGGCCCAGCTGATCGCCGACAAGGGCCCCCGCGCCCTGCTCGACATCTTTGCCCGGCTGCGCCGTGACGGGCCGGCGACGCTGTTCGTGATCGGCGGCGGCCCGCAGGAAGCGCCGATGAAACGACAGGCCGAGCGTCTGGGCCTGAAAGACATCTATTTTCTGGGCGCGATGCCCCATTTCGAGGCATCCGCCCCCTATCTTTTTGCGGCGGACGCGTTGTTGATGCCGGGCTATGTCGGCCTCGTCATCAACCACGCCTTCGCGATGGGGCTCCCGATCGTCGCCCCCGAGCCGCCCGAGGATCGGCTCTTCCATGCCCCCGAGATCGAGTCGCTCGTGCACGGTCAAAACGGGATGATGCCCCCCTGGAACGACGTGGACGCCTTTGTCGGCGCGACACGGCATGTCATCGCCCATCGAGCCGATTTTTCGCGGCATGCGATCGACTATGCCGAACGCCACCTTACCCTGGACCAGATGGTCGATGGGATGGTGGACGCGATTCGTTACGCCGAGGCGCATCGCCCATGAACCGAATACAACGACCCATCCATCGCCTCTGTGTGCAGTGGACCCGGCTTGGGCCCTACCATCTCGCACGCCTGGCCGCCTCGCACGCGGCGGGTGAAGCCAGCGGGCGCCGCGTGATCGCGCTCGAAACGGCCGGCGGAGATACCACCTATGCGTGGCAACAAGAACGCGGCGAGACGCCTTACCCTCGCGAAGTGATTTTTCCCGACCGGAACTATGAAGAGCTGGATTCCGCCTCCATCCACCGGGGGGTGACCGTCGCGCTCGATCGTATCGACCCCGACGCCGTCGCCATCACGAGCTACAGCACGCCCGACGCGCGCGCCTGCCTGCTCTGGTGCCGGCGCCACGGCCGGCCGGCCATCCTCATGACCGAAACCAAGGAGGACGACGCCGACCGCATCTCCTGGCGAGAGGTCGTCAAACAATCGCTCGTCGGGCTCTACGACGCCGCGCTCGTGGGTGGCGCGCCGCAGCGCGCGTACCTCGAGAAGCTCGGCATGCCGGCCAAGGCCATTTTCCTCGGCTTCGACGCCGTCGACAACCGCTTTTTCGCCGACGGGGCCGATGCGGCGCGCGCCTCGCCGGAGTCCTGCCGGCACCTGGCCGGCCTCGCGGACCCTTCCCCGTTTTTCCTGGCATCCAACCGCTTTATCCCGCGAAAAAATTTAGGCCGGCTCATCGAGGCCTATGGCCAGTATCGCCGGCAGGAGGCAGCGCCCTGGCGGCTCCTCCTGCTGGGCGATGGACAAGAACGGCCGGCGCTGGAAGCGCTTGTTCGTGCGCTGGGCATCGAAGGCGTCGAATTCTGTGGATTCCAGCAGATAAACGCCTTGCCGGCGTATTACGGGCGTGCCGGCGCCTTCATCCACCCCGCGCTCGTGGAGCAATGGGGCCTTGTCGTCAACGAGGCGATGGCGGCCGGCCTGCCCGTGCTGGTTTCCGAGCGCGCCGGCTGCGCGCCGGACCTGGTCCGCCAGGGGGTCAACGGATTTACGTTCGACCCCCTGAATACCGCCGAACTGGCCCGCCTCCTGGGCGTTATCTCCAGGTCCGCGCACGATCGTGCCGGCTGGGGGGCGGCGTCCCGCGTCATTGTCGCAGAGTGGTCACCCGGGCGGTTCGCGTCCGGGCTCTGGGCGGCCGCCGATGCGGCGGCGCTTCGACGCACGGCGGGAGCGCCCCTCAGCCTTGCGCTCCTCTGGACCATTCAGCGCCTCGGCCGGCGCGTTCACTCGTTCCACTCCCTGCGCGACTGATGCGCCTCCTCGTCCACGACTACGGCGGCTACGCCTTCCCCTACCAGCTCAGCCTGGAGCTCGCCCGACGAGGCCACTTCGTGTGCCACGCCTACTGCGCCGACCTCGTCACCACCCCTCCGGGGGTGCCCGAAGAGGCCGACGAGCCCATCAACCTGTCCGTCGAACCGATCTCCCTCGGCGCGCCCCTCCAGAAATACGACTTCTTCACGCGCTGGCGGCAGGAGCGGGCCTATGGCCGGCTCATCGCCCGACAAGCGCTCGAATTCGGGCCGGACGTGGTGCTCTCCGCCAATACCCCCCTCGATGCCCAGCGCCGCCTCCTGACCGTCTGCGCCCGCGAGGGCGTCCCGTTTGTGTTCTGGCTCCAGGATCTCCTGGGCGTCGCGGCGCACCGTATCCTGCGCGAACGCATCCCCGTGATCGGCGCACTCATCGGAAGCCATTACCTGCGGATGGAGCGCCGGCTGCTGCGCCAGAGCCAGGCCGTCGTCGCCATCACGCCGGCGTTCCAGACGCTCCTGGGCGACTGGGGCATCCCCCGGAAAACGACGCATGTCATCGGAAACTGGGCGCCGCTGGACCGGCTGCCGGTCGGTGAAAAAACGAACGCATGGAGCGAAGAAGCCGGCCTGGAATCGACGTTCAACTTCCTCTACGCCGGCACGCTGGGGATGAAGCACAACCCGGAACGCCTGCTGGAACTCGCCCGCGCGTTCGCCGATCAACCGGAGGTCCGCATCCTCGTTGCCTCCCAGGCGCAGGGCGCCGGCTGGATCCAGGGTCGAGCCGCCGCCGAAGGCCTCGGCAACGTGGTGGTTCTCCCCTACCAGTCGGTTGATGCCCTCCCGGCCATGCTCGCCGCGGCGGATGTACTCGTGGCGCTGCTCGAACCAGACGCCGGCCTGTTTTCGGTGCCGTCGAAGGTCCTGGCCTATCTTTGCGCGGAACGCGCGTTGCTGCTTGCCGTACCCGGCGACAACGCCGCCGCCCGGATCGTGCGAGAGTCCGACGCCGGCCTCGTCGTGGAGCCGTCGGACGCCGCCGGCTTCGTCGATGCCGCGAAGCGCCTCTATGCCGACTCAGCCCTGCGCGTGGAGATGGGCCGGCGCGCCCGCGCCCACGCCGAGAAGGCCTTCTCGATCGATGCTATCGCCACCCGGTTTGAGGAGATCCTCGAGCAATCGAACGCCGCCCCAGCGGCCGGCGCCCCATGACCCGCATCGCTGTCGCCGGATACTTCCCGCCCCCGATCACGGGGCAAACGATGGCCACCGAACGCCTCGCCGCGTTGCTCGAAGACGTGTTTCGGGTGGATCGGATCGCCCTCAACGAGGGGCACGACGAGCAGGTTGAAACGAGGCCAGGGATACGTCTGGGTAAGATCCGCGGCTACCTCCACGCCGGCCGCCAGCTGCGGGCCGCGTTTCGAGCTACTCCTCCGGATGTCCTGCTGTGGCCGGCCGTGTCGCCCAAACTGCTTGGCCATATACGCGACCTCATGGCGGTGATGCCGGCCTTGCCGCTGGCGGCACGCCGATACGGAGTGGTCCACTGGGGCAATTTCGCCACGCTCTTCGAATCCCCCCTCACCCGGTTCACGGCCCGCCGGCTTGTCCGGGCGCTCGACGGCTTCGTCTTTCTGAATCCGTCCCTCGCGGAACGCTGCGCCGCATGGATCCCCGCGCACAAACGATTCGCGATTCCGAACACGATCGACGACACACTCTGTTTCAGCGACGCGGAGATCGCCGGCAAGCAAGAAGACCGCCGGCGCCACGAACGGCCCCTGCGCCTCTTGTTTCTGAGCAACATGATTCCATCGAAGGGGTACGACGACGTGGTCGAAGCCACGGCGCTCCTTCATGCACGCGAAATCCCAGTGGAACTGCGGCTTGCAGGGCGCTGGATCGACGGCGCGGATCGGCGCGCGTTCGAGACGCGCACCGCCGGCGAACTGGCGTCGTGTGTTACGCACCTGGGGCCACTGACCGACCGAAACGCCATACGCGCGCTCCATCAATGGGCGGATGTGTTCGTATTCCCCACCTATTATCCTACCGAGGCCCAGCCGCTGGCGTTGCTCGAAGCCATGAGTGCCGGCACCCCCATCGTCACGACGGCGCACGCCGGCATCCCCGACATGCTGGCGGCCGGCCGCGAGGCGCTTTTTGTCCCGCCCCGCGACCCCGAGGCCATCGCCGGCGCGGTCATGGACGTTCAAGATGCCGAACCATGGCAGCGCCACTCGGAGGCTGTTCGCCGGCGGTTCCTGGCGGATTTCAGCCCGGAGGCCGTCCGCCGACAGTGGACGGCGCTGGTGGCCGGCGCCGCGCCCGACTCCCATTAACACCCCGCAGCCACCATGGCGCAGTTGCTCCAACGCCCCCCCTCCACGCTGACCGCCGCGATCCGCCTCGGCTGGCTGGCGGGCGTGCTCTTGTGGGTCGCGCTTCCTGCCCGTGCGCAGTCGTGGACCTACGAGGCCGGCATCAGCGCCACGGCCGCCACCGAACGGACGCTTCCTTTCTGGCTCGCTACTAATCGGTATGGGACTGTGGATCCCACAAGCGCCAATGCCCTGGCGAGCGGCCGTGTGGGGTACGCCCGCCGTCTGTCCGACCGGGTCGACTACACCGTGGGCGCCCGGGTGCTGGCCCGCGCATCGGACAACGCCGCTTTTTATCTGCATGAGCTCTTCGGGCATGTGCGCTACGCGGACCTCTTGCTGAGCGCCGGCTTGTTCGAAGACCAGTACGGCATGGTCGATACCCGGCTGTCCCTCGGCTCCATGATCTGGAGCCGCAACACCACCCCCATGCCCAAGATCGTCGTGCAGACGAAGGGGTTCATTACCGTCCCCCGAACGCGCGAATTCCTGGCCGTACGCGCGCGGTTTGGGCACGGCTGGTTTCCCCGGAGCGCCTTTGTCGACCGCGCCCTGCTGCACGAGAAGTACCTGTATCTTCGCCTGTTTTCGGAAGAGTCGCCCGTGCGGTTGTTTGGGGGCGTAATCCACAACGTCGTCTGGGGCGGCGTGCACCCCGTCGAGGGAGACCTCGCAACCGGGGCGATCGATTTCGTGCGCGTGGTGATGGCCCGCGCCGGCGACGACCTCCAGTTCGAGGCGGATAATTCGCTGGGCAACACGGTCGCGGCCTACGACACCCGGGCGGAGATCGATCTCGATCGCGTCGATATCGCCGTCTATCGTCAGTTTTATATCGAAACCGGCTCCTCGCTCCTGTTCAGGAACGCGATCGACGGCCTCTGGGGGCTCCGCCTGGATTTTAAGCAGCCCATCGGTCCGTTCGATGCGGTGCTGTGGGAACACGCCAACACAAAAAAGCAGAGCCAGCGAGCCGGCACGACCGACACCCGGGGCCGGGATACCTATTACAATAACGCCCTTTACCGGGATGGCTGGACGTACCGGGGCCGGACGATCGGCCTGCCCCTGTTGCGTACCGATGGTGTCCGCCCGGGCGTCATCAACAACATCCTGGTCGCCCACCACGTCGGGGTGTCCGGCCATCTGAGCCCCTCGTTTCCCGTTCTTCTGATGGCCACGTACAGCCGAAACTACGGCGCCGGCAACATCTGCGCGGATGCCGCGTGCCTGAATGGAACATCCGAGATCACCGACCGGCGTGACCAGCTCGCGCTGCTCGTTCAGCTGAGCGCCCGGCCGCTGCGCGAGAAAAACCTGTACGTGGATGCCGCCGTGGCGGCCGATGTCGGCCCCTTTGCACCCGAGAGTTTCGGCCTTTCGATGGGCGTGCGCTGGACGGGCGTGTTGAACCACAGCCGGCCGGCCTCGCGATTGTAACCTTCGTTTTTACTGGCGCGTACCTCCTGCACATACCGGCCAACCGGAAACCGTTCATGGTGGGCGAGATCGTATCGAGCCCTTACACGCGTTCAACCCTATGACGCCTTTTTACCGCATTCCCACCCTCTGCCTCCTCGCCCTCATCCTGTATGTGTCTCCCGTGCGGGCGCAGGAGGTTGATACTACCGCCACCGATTACGCCGCGGAGCGGCACCTCATCCAGTCCACCCTGGGCACCCTGGTCAAGGTCATCAAAACCGCGACCTTCCGCGATGAGGACACCGGCGTCGGCGACCGGCTCCAGAACCTTGCCCGGCAATTGAGCACCATTTCGGCCTCGATCCCCGCCGGCGAAGCAACGGCCGGCCTGGCGCCGGATGACCATCAGGCCGTCCTGTCGCCAGCCTCGACGACCGCACAACCCCTCGCGTTGGACGATCTCCAGACCCTCGAAAGCGCCCTGAACGACCTCTACGCCCAGGTCCGTGAGCTGCGCGCCACGCTGGAGGCCGACGAAGACTATGCCCTTGCCGAGCAAATGGCCGTCATCGAAGACGGGCTCGATCGGGCTGTCGTACAGACGCGCCGGATCGTGCGCCGGCAGACGCAGGCCACGCTGGCGGCCAACGAAGTGATCGACACCCCTGCGGCTGAACAGGAAGCAACCGATGAGCAGGGAGAAGAAGCCCCGCCGGCACGCGCCGGATGGCTCCGCCCGGGTATCTATGAGGAGGGTGAACGCACCGCAACGATCGACGATGAGGACGATGACGTAGACGTCCACATGGCCATCAACGACGTCCGCCGCGAGGTGGACGAGGCCCACACCACGGCGGCCCATGTCGCCCGCACCGGTAGCCGCACCACCTACCGCTACCGCAACGAACCGTTTGACCGCTACGACGAGGCCGAGGCGTTTGTCGGCGAATTCTACAACCGTTGGCCATACCGCGAAACCGGCCTCTATCGACCCATCCCCCCCATTCGCTACAATCGCGTGGAAGGCCTCGTCCTGGGCGGACGTATGTTGCCGTTGGAATGGGGAGATTTCGAGCAAGCCAGGATTTACGGCCAGGGCGGCTACGCGTTTGAGCTGAAGGATCTGCGGTATGAAGTGGGCGCCGAATTCGCCCCCTTCTACCGGGGCAACGAGGACTTCGCGTTTAAAATCGGCGGGTCGTATCGGCAGAACACGGGCACGAACGACCTCTGGAAGATCAGCTGGGTGGAGAATACGCTCGCGGCCATGTTGTTTGAGTACGACTACATGGATTATTACGAAGTGGAGGGCTACACCCTCTACGCCATGCAGCGCCTGACGCCGTTTGCGCAGCTCAGCGCCGGCTATCGCGCGGAGGACTACAACAGCCTGTCGAACAACACCTCGTGGTCGCTGTTTGGCTCGCGCGACTTCCGATTCAACCCATCTATCGACGCCGGCCGCATGGAATCCTACGTCTTCGCCCTCGAAGGCGGGCTGCTGGCGCATCTGTCCACCTACCCGCGTGGCATAGCCTATCGGATGGAAGTCGAAACCGGAAAATTTGAAGGGGAGACATTCAATCGCTATATGGCCGACACGCGGTTCTACATCCCCACGGGCTACCAGAGCACCCTGGCGCTCCGCCTCCGCGGCGGCATGGCGTCCGACGACGCCCCGTTCCAGAAGCTCTTCTCGCTCGGCGGCGTGGGCTCGGTGCGCGGGTACCCGCAAAATGGTTATGTAGGCTCCCGGATGCTCCTGGCGAATGCGGAATTCACCATCGCGCGCATCGCTCCGCTGAGCGACATTTTCGACGACGTGCAGGTGTTCGGCTTCGGCGATGCAGGCTGGATGAACACCGTCGCCGGCACCAACACCGTCGATCTCGAAAACCTCTTCACCTCCGCCGGCTTCGGGATGAGTTTCGCCGACCGCACCATCCGCCTCGAACTGGCCTGGCCGCTCACCAACCTGCCCGGCGTGGACCGCGAACCGATGCTGTGGCTCCGGCTGACGCCGTCGTTCTGAAAATGGTTTATGGTTCGAGGTCCTTTCCCTTTAACCTTAAGAAACTGTTAAGATTTGCGTATTGCATAAGGAGCAAGTCATCCCCGCGCAGGCGGGGACCCAGAAAAATGCCAGTCTGAGGGCTGGGTCCCCGCCTTCGCGGGGATGACAATGCCTTTGATTGTGGAAATCCCAACAGTCTCTAAACTACGAACCTTAAACCCCCGTAGAGCCGAACCCGCCGGCGCCGCGCTCGGTGTTCTCGAGCGAATCGGTCGGGTCCCAGAAGACGCGTGCGTGGCGGGTGATGATCATCTGCGCGATCCGTTCGCCGCGGTTGATGACGAAGTCGGCCGCGCCGTGGTTGATCAGGATGACCTTGCACTCGCCGCGGTAGTCGCTGTCGATCGTGCCCGGGCTATTCAACACCGTGACGCCGTGTTTCGCGGCAAGACCGCTACGGGGGCGAACCTGGGCCTCGTACCCCGGGGGAAGGGCGATCTGGAGACCGGTTGGGATCAGTGCATAGGCACCAGCTTTCAGCGTAAACGGGGCATCCGCCGGTACGGCCGCGCGGAGGTCCATGCCGGCGCTCTGAGGCGTGGCATATTCGGGCAGATCGAGGCCTTCGGCGTGGGGGAGTTGCTGGATGGCTACGCGGAGGGTGTCGGGCATGTCGGGCAGGTTGGAAGGCAAGGTTGATTTAGCGTGGAGCAGTAAAACGCGACCGCAGGTACTCCTCGTCGATCGTCACCCCATCCGCTTCGAGTTTGAGCCAGGGCCAGAGCCCGCGCGGCAGCGCCGGCCTGAGGGCTACCATCGCGAAGGAGTTACACTGGCGCGGGGCAACTTTCGTGGCCGCCCAGAGGAACGGCCGGGCCAGATGCAGGACGATGTACTTGAGGCGGTTCTTTTTCATCGCCGCCTGGCTAAACGGCAGGTTGAAGCCATAAAAATAGGCGAAGGTATGCCGGCCCTCGGGCGCGTAGGACGCGATCGTCTTTTCAAATTCCCGCTCCGTCCAGCGGTAGATGTAGTTCGGGATCGCCGTGTTGTTCACCCCGCCGTAGCGAAAATCGTTGCCTACCACGGCCTCGAGTTCGTAATCCGGCGTAAGCCCCAGTTGGGCCGCAAGGCGCATGAGCAGGCTATCGCGCGACTCGACGACCACGATGCCTCGCTGGCCCACCCGGTACATTTCCAGCAACGCGCGATGGGGGGCGTCGCAGTGGTGCAGGCCGTCGGCGACAAACACGATGTCGAACGCGCCATCCGCATAGGACAGCGACTGCACGTCCTGATACTCCCAGCGATACGGGGCAAAGGCGTCCGGCGTCATGCGCTCGTCGAGGTTCGATAACGTGACATTCCGGAAACCCAGTTCGGAAAACACGTCGCGCTCCGCCTCGCCGGCGCATACGGCCAGGATCGCGTAGTCTTTCGAGAGCACACCCCGCGCCAGCAGCCGATTTACCACATCGCGCACAAAATCTCTTCGCATACACTCATTGGGCTGGCCTCCGTCCGACGGTAGGTTACGGCTTCTGGAGGCTGGCCGAATCGTTGAAGAAGGGCGCCCAGGTTTCGGGAGACGGTTTAGGGGTCAGGAGGCTTACGCCGAAAAGCATCAGGACGGACGACGCGACGGCCGGGTAGGTCACCTCCTGGAGGAATGGGCTCCAATTGGCGTAATACGGCTGGTTGGATAAATAAAACGTCCACACCATCGTCACCGCGCTCCCGGCGACAATGCTTGCCACGGCACCCTGCCAGGTGGCCCGTTTCCAGAGGAAGGCGGCCAACAAGGAGGGCGTGATGGCGGCGCCGTAAATCAGGTAGGCCGTATACGCAGCATCAAGGATCGTTGGGAACTGCTCGACGAGCAGGAAGGCAACAAACCCGAGCAACAGCACCCAGCCTCGGCCCATAAGCACGACCGCCTTTTCGCTCATGTTCGGGCTGATGAAGCGCTGGACGACATCGCGCGTGAGGTTGGTCGCCGGCACAAGCAGAAACGAATCCGCCGTCGAGACGATCACCGCCATCATTGTCGCTACCAGAATCATCCCCAGAAACATGGGAAAGACCTGGCGCGCCGCGGCCGGGATGATATTCTCCGTCGCCGCTCGCCCCGTGGCGTAGAGATCCGTGATGAGCCCCTGGTCCACCGCCAGGCTGCCCGTAAGCCCAAAAAATTGGATGGACGTCTCAAGAAACACGACGCCGATCACCCAGAAGAAGACTGCCTTCTGCGCCTGCCCACCGTCCTGCGCGCTGAAGATGCGCTGATACATGTTGGCGTCGCCGAGCAGCAGCAACATGGTGGGGATCAGAAACGAGATCGCGATGATCGGGCCGGAGTTGACATTAGTGCGTTCCTCGGACCAGTTGCCAAACAGCGACCACTTGCCGGCTTCCTTCGCCGCGCCGATCACCTCGTCCACCCCGCCGACAGCGACGATCAGAAACATCATCCCCAGGAAAATACCCACCAGCATCAGCACCCCGTTGACGACATCGGTATAAACGACCGACAACATGCCCGCGAGCACGGTGTACAGAATGGCGAACACCGCCGTGATGATGATGCCGGTTTCGACGGTCACCAGCCCGTCGGTCATAATCTGAAGCACGCGGCCGCCGCCCTTGAACTGGTAGGAGACGATGGTGATATAGGCCACGACGGTGATGAGCGTCGCCAGCACCCGCGAGACCTTGCCGTAGCGCGCCTCGAAGATGTCCGGCACCGTGACCTGGCCGAAGTTGCGTATACGTTTCGCGATGAAGTACACCAGGACGATGCCGGCCCAGGCGCCGGCGCTATGCCACAACCCCGCGAGGCCGTTGCGATATCCCAGGCCGGCGCCGCCAAACAACGAGCCATTGCCCATCCATGTCGCCAGGAGCGTGCCCACCAGGATGTACCAGGGCAACGAGCGGCCGGCGACCATGAAGTCCGCACTGGTTTTCACCACCCGGCTTTTGTAGTAGCCGACGAGGATAAGCGCCACGAGATAGACCAGCGTGGCAAGGATATAGGGATTGCTTAATAATGCCAGCATGTATACTCCAGCTGATGCGATGAGAAGGCCGTCGATTCCCCCCGTTCGTCCCATGACGCCACGCCGCGGTTCGTGCAACAGCCCTTCCGGGTTGGCGCGCAATCTACAATCCAAAATCGATTTTTCCGCGAACAAACCGCCCCAGACATCGTTGGGCCGTATATTTCACCCTCTTTTCCAAGCCCGAGCGGACGTACCTTCACCCCATGGAAACACCCCGATCCAACCAGAAAACGACTGTTGACTTCCACGGAGAACGCACCCACACCTGTGGCGCGCTTCGCGAAGATCAGGTGGGCCAACAGGTCACGATCAAAGGGTGGGTAGATACTCGACGCGACCTCGGAGGGGTGATCTTCATCGACCTCCGGGACCGCCATGGCCTCACGCAGGCCGTCCTTTCGCCGCAGGACAACCCCGAAGCGTATGTCGTGGCCGAACGCTTGCGCACCGAAGACGTGATCTCGATCCAGGGCGTCGTACGGCCGCGTTCGGAGGATACGGTCAATGCGCGTCTGCCGACGGGCACGGTGGAAGTGCGTGTATCCAGCCTGATTCCGCTCAACCGATCCGAGCCGATCCCCTTCCAGGTGTCCGCCCATGAGGAAAAGCGAAAGCTGGCGAACGAAGAATTGCGGCTTCGCTACCGGTATCTGGACCTCCGCCGGCCCGAGCTCCAGCGTAACCTCATCATTCGCCACCGGCTCTGCCAGGTCGTCCGCCGCGTGTTCGACAGCCACGGCTTCCTGGAGATCGAAACGCCGGTGCTGATGAAGTCGACCCCGGAAGGAGCCCGGGACTTTCTCGTGCCGAGCCGGCTGCACCCCGGCCAGTTCTACGCCCTCCCGCAGTCGCCCCAGACCTATAAGCAGATTCTGATGGTGGCCGGCTTCGACCGCTACTTCCAGATCGTGAAGTGCTTCCGCGACGAAGACCTCCGCGCCGACCGCCAGCCGGAGTTCACCCAGGTGGACGTCGAGATCACGTTCGCCACCGAGGCCATCGTCCAGCGCATCATCGAAGAGGTGATCACGACGGTCTGGCGCGAGATCAAAGGGGTCGAACTGGTCACGCCGTTCCAGCGCATGCCCTACGCCGAGGCCATGTCCCGGTACGGCAGCGACAAACCGGACCTCCGCTTCGGGCTCGAACTCCACGACCTCAGCTCTGCGTTTCAGGGCTCGGGCTTTCGTGTGTTTGAAAGTGTGCTGGAAACGGGCGGCAAGATCGTCGGTATCCGCGTTCCGGGCGAGGGCGACCGAGGCCGCGGCGCTATGGACCGGCTCGACAAGGAGTTCGTCCGCAAGCGGCTGGGCGCCGGCGGGCTCGTCTACTTCAAGCTCCCGTCCGACGGCTCGGAGACGTTTGCATCGGTGAAGTCCGACGTGCTCCCGACGGCTTCGGTCGAGGCCGCGCTTTCCCTGATTGGAGCGGAGAAGGGCGACCTGGTGCTCGTCCTCGCCGGCGCGGCCCCGAAGGTCTACGAACAAATGGGCGCCCTGCGCCTGCACATGGCCCGCGAACTCAACCTACTCCCCGAAGGCGACCAGGGGCCCTGGGCCTTTCTGTGGGTGACGGAGTTTCCGCTCCTGGAGTGGTCGGAGGAAGACAAGCGGTACGCCGCCATGCACCACCCGTTCACTTCGCCGCATCCCGACGACATGGACACCATGTTCGACAACCCCGGCGCCACGCGCGCCCGGGCCTACGACCTCGTGCTCAACGGTAGCGAGGTGGGCGGCGGGTCTATCCGTATCCACAACCGCGAAATCCAGCAGCAGATGTTCCGCCTGCTGAACATCGACGAAGTGGAAGCCGAACGGCGCTTCGGCTTTCTGCTCGGCGCCTTCACCTACGGCGCCCCGCCCCACGGCGGCATCGCCTTGGGCCTGGACCGCCTCACGATGCTCCTCTCCGGCACCGATAACATCCGCGACGTCATCGCTTTCCCCAAAACCCAGACGGGCCAGGAATTGATGGTGTCATCCCCGGACGAGGTCGACGATAAGCAGCTCAAGGAACTGCATATCCGGGTGGCGCTGCCGGAAATCAAGGAAAAAGGAAAAACATAAAAAGGAAAAAGGAAAAACATAAAAAGGCAAAAGGAAAAACATAAAAAGGCAAAAGAGAACAGAAAGGCCCACTCCGTTTTGCCTTTTACACTTTACCTTTTGCCTTTATTTCGCCTTTATTTCGCCTTTATTTCGCCAGCATCGCCGTCTTCGTCGCGGTAAACGTCTCGCCGATGGCTCGGATGATGTACAGGCCATTGGGCAGTTCGCCGGCGTCGAAGGTGTAGCGATAGGCCCGTTCCCCGTCCAGGACGGCGTCTTCGAGTAGGGCGATCTGTTGTCCGATCACATTATAGACCGCCAACCGGACGTGCTGAGGGGTGGCGACGGTGAGCGTGAACTGGGTCTGTGGATTAAACGGGTTCGGGTAGGAGGGGCTCAGGTGGAAGGGCTGATCGAGCCCCAGGCGAACGACCACTTCCGGGCTGTAGGTCATGAACCCGTCGAAGTCGATCTGCTTCAGCCGAAAGCGATGCCGGCCGGGCGGCAGGGTAGTCACCCGGTGGCTGTAGGCCTTCAGCCCGGAGCGTGTGCCGCCGCCGGCGACGAAGCCGATCACCTCGAATCGATCCCCCGCCGCGTACTGCACCTCGAAGCCGGCGTTGTTCACTTCAGAGAGCGTCTCCCACGCCAGCACCACATCCCCATCGTGCACCCGGGCATCAAAAGAAACCAGCTCGACGGGCAAGATCGTCGACTCCAGCGCCCGATCGACCCGCACCCGGGCGGTGGTGACTTCATTGCGGTCGTCGAGCACGGGCACGCCCGTCTCGGCGAGGTTGGCGAGGATCTGGTCGATGGGCGCTTCCGGCTCGCGCCCTTTCAGGATCGCCCAGGCGCCGGCCACGTGCGGCGCCGCGAACGACGTCCCATTCCCCGAGGCAAAACCGCCGCCGGGAGTAGACGTCGTGATGTTCTCGCCGGGTGCCAGCAGGTCCAAAAAGGAGGCACTGCTCGAAAAGATCGATACCCCATCGATCAGCGACGTCGCTCCGACGCTCACGCTGCTGGACACACACGCCGGCGCTACCATCCCGTCGCTCATCCCACTATTGCCCGAGGCCGCCACCACGGCGATGCCCTTTTGCGCGAGCATGTCGATGGCTGATTTCATGGCCGGATTCAGCAGGTCGCAACTCTCCTCCGAGGTATAATGCCCTCCGCCGAGGCTCAGGTTGACGGCCGCGATCGGGAGGGTATCCGACAGGTCGTATACGTGTTCGAGCGCCGCGATCTGATCAGACACCCACGAGCGGACGCAGGGCTCCGCGCCACAGTAATTCTCGAAGCGAGAAAAGACCTGAATGGCCAGCAGTTCGGCATCCCGCGCCACGCCCGAGAAGAGCTCGCCCCGGCCGGCGACGATGCCGGCCACCCGCGTGCCATGGTCGCAGCCGGCTATCGACGCGTCGCAGTTCGAAGCCGCGCCGGCGCCTATTTGCTCGTCCGTGCCATCCGCACAGAGCGATACCGAGGCGAAGCTGCTCGTCGCGCTGGCATAACCCGTCGAGAAACAGGCCTCGGCCACAACTTTGCCCGCGAGAAACGGGTGCGAGCTGTCTACCCCCGTATCGATGACCGCCACGACCTGGCCAACGCCGGATCCGCCCATGTCCCATGCCTTGTCCGCCCCTATCGTAGGCACGCTCTGGTCCAGCAATGGTTCATAGATGGCGTCTTCCTGGATGGACATAACGAGCGGCGAGGCGCGGAGTGCGTCGATCCCGGCGGCGTCGACCTCGAGGGCGGCGACGGGGAGCCGGCGAAAACCGCGGCGTTCGCGGATACCAGGAAGCGATGCGAGCAGCCGCTCGCGGTCCTCCCGAATGGACTCCTCGCGCTCCATGGGGGATTGTTTTCCCGACGCCGGCGTTTCGGCGTACGTGACGAGGACGGGAAGCGAACCGCGCGATACCGCGGCGGCCCGTAGGGCATCAAATGCGTTCGATTGCAGGGAAGAACGAAGCGGCGCGACGCCGGTGGGGCCGGATTGCGCGAGTGCGGGGCCGGTCTTGCCAGCAAGACCGATAACCAGCAGCGCTACGCCACCCAGTATCCTGGAGAGGGCGAGCATGCGATGGGGAGCTAGTACCGTGGACGAAGGTGGGGTGAGGGGCGGGCGCGGGTTGGGGTGCGCCGATGGGCCCTACCGAAACAATCGTCTGCTCCGAAGCGCGCTTAACGCGGGCATCGCATAAAACGCTGGCATCGTATAAAACAAAGAGCCTCCGAGGTCGATGACCCCGGAGGCGGTAATAAATACTCCCTGTATTCTATTGAGCGGTGTCGCCCGGCTTACTTCGAGAGCACGACGGCCTGGGCGCTCGAGAAGAACTCGCCCGTGGCCTGGATGAAGTAACGGCCGCTGGGCAGATTGTTGGCTTCGAAGCGGAAGAGATGTGCTTCCTGGGCTTCGAGCGAGCCTTCATGCAGGAGGGCGACCTGGCGGCCGATCATGTCGTAGACCGCGAGGCGGACGTGCTGCTGGCGACCCACGGTCAGCGAAAACTGAGTCTGCGGGTTGAAGGGATTCGGAGCGGCCGGCGCGAAGGCGAACATGCCGTCGAGCGCGAGTTCAGCCGTCGCGACATCGCTGTAGGCGAAGGCGCCGTCGAAGTCGATCTGCTTGAGGCGGAAGCTGTGCACCCCGGCGGCGACGTTTGTCACGCGGTAGCTGTAGGACTGCGCATCGTTCGTCGTGCCGAAGCCCGAGACAAACCCGAGCGTCTGGTAGCTATCGCCCACGAGCTGCTGCACTTCGAAGCCGGCGTTATTCGTCTCGCTGGCCGTTTCCCAGGCCAGGACGACATCCGACCCATCGACGAGCGCATCGAAGGCCGTCAGTTCGACCGGCAGCACCCCGTCCGGGATGTTCGTGTAGATGATCGTCATCAGCAACTTGCCGACGATCGGGTCGCCCGATCCGTCGTCGGGGATGACCGTGTTACCGGCGCCGGCCATCGGCACGTTCACGATGCTTCCATTGATCACATCCTTCAAGACACCCGTGGCGTAGGGTGGCAGGTTCCAGGAGATGGTGACATCGCCGTTGTCAAACTGGTCCTTGCGGAATTCGATGGTATGGACGGCCGTAATGTTCGATCCGTCGCCAAAGCGGTAGTCGGCCAGGGTATAGGACGAATTGGTCCGCTGGAAGCGGGCTTCCATGCCCAGGGTCCACGGCGGCAGGTTGTTGACTTCACGCAGGCCGGCTTCTTCGTCATGCCCTTCGGTGGCGCGCACATCGAGGCCGAAGTTGATCGTCGTGCTATGAAGCGGAGTGGAAAGCGTGATCACCAGGTCCACCTGGGGCGGATCATTCGGGCCGGGCTGGGCAGACGCCGAGAACGTGAAACCAAAGAAAATGAGGGCGAGGAAAAGATATTTAGACATGGTGGTCATCTTGGATAGACAAAGGCAGCGCGTGGGCTACCGATCGTCGGGGGGAGCAGGGTGAGGAATTTCCTAAGCCTCAAGTGGCGCTTCGAAGCCGGCGTTCGGTGGATAGATACCGAGTGGTTTTGCCGGGCAAAAACGCCGCTAAAGACAAGGTGATGAAGTATACGGCAGCCATTCGCGCAAGCTGTAGCGAAATGGCGCATCTGGTCGGGAGCTTTTGCTCCGCCGGCATGCGGCGTTTCTATTCGCCGCTATCCCTCTTTCGTACAGGGGTATCGAGCCGAGGCGTACTCCGCGTAGCTTTTTACCATTCGTAGCACCCAGAAACCGTGCGGATTTTGAGGCTCCGGCGGACCCCAACCGGCTCACGATACGGGCGGCGCGCTGGAGCGAACCAAACCACCATCGATGCGTACGAAGGGCGCCGTTGCAGCGCCGCCTTCTTCAAGCGAATTTAGCCAGATGCGCGTTGCAGTGGCCGGCGAGGGCCTGTATTTTGGGTCCCCTGCTCATAGATCCCGTAGCTCAGCTGGCAGAGCATCTGACTTTTAATCAGAGGGTCGCAGGTTCGAGCCCTGCCGGGATCACAAAAACTGGTTGCAGGTTACAGGTGGCCAGGTTGCAGCTTAGGCGGTCCGATGCCTCATAACAACCTGTCTCCTGCAACCTGTCTCTTGCAACTCTTCTGCCCGGGTGGCGAAATTGGTAGACGCGCCATCTTGAGGGGGTGGTGACCGAAAGGTCATGCTGGTTCGATTCCAGTCCCGGGCACAGGCAGACCCGAGGGGTGTAAACCTCTCGGGTTTTTTATTGGGCCGGACTTCGTGGGCCGCATCTCACGAGAAATCCTGGGCGGTCAATCCTGGTAGAGGCGACGGGTAGAGCGCGTGCCCGGCAGAAAGGCAAGCAGCGCCATAAAGACGCAGAAGAACACGAGGGCCGCGGCGGCTAATTCGATCGGTTCTATCATGGCGGTGGCTGGGGTTGGCGCGAGGGATCAGGTAGGGTATCACGTGAGCCAACGGCGCATGTTTCGGCTAGAGTGTGGCCAAAAGGCGCTGCAACAAAACGAGTATGGATCTGCGACACGCCCGTGACATCTCACGGTTATGAAGAGCCTTTTTTCTCACAGTGAGACACAAAAAAGTCGGCGGTGTGGCCCTATCAACACGTCCAACGGCATCCAGGGAATTGGCACGATACTCGTCTGCAGCCGCGCGTACTTGTCAGTACCCGTCCGATCTTCGGCACATCACATCCGCGACGCGCGCGATCAAACGCACGGGTCGCGCCGGCGGGAGAAGCAATCGTGAGCCATCGGCGCGCGCAGTCTTGTAAGACATTTATGACACTTTGCGCACATTCTCGGAATGTATCCGATTATATTTATGGCTCCCCTTCCCCACTGGCTACTCTTCCACTCCAATTTGTTGGGATTTATGCGACAGAGCAGTACAAATTCATGGGGCACCGCTGTAAGTCTGGCCGTGGCTATACTGGCTTTCCTCTTTATCTTTCTCTCCGTAGCCATTCTTGGCCTCGGGGGATGATGGGTAGAAGTTGACGCAAAACGCGCGTGCATGCCGTGCTCCAGATGCGACGGAGCGATAGAAATCCCTCATTTCATTCGACACTCGGTTTCATCCGGAGCACGGCTGCCATGTATATAGGGCGGGCCCTCCCCACTCGTCGTGTCAGTCGGACGCTCGATCGATCCCCTGAACCTCCTCCCAGCGCTTCGGCACGTGGCCTCCCAGATCCCGAATGCGTGTCTTGATCGACTCGATCCGCTTCCGTTGATCGGCATTCTGGCCTTTATCCGAACGCATCATATCCAACGCCTCGATATACTGATCGAGCGCGCGTTCGCGGTGACCTTTCGTCGAGTCTTTTTCTGCGCTTTCGAGCAGGAAACCGCTCAGGTTTTGCTCGACCCTTTGGCGCAGCATCACGGCATTGGCTTCGCCGAGTTGAACACGGTAGGTCTCGATGGCTTCGATGACGCGGTTCAACTGCTCGACCTTCGGCGGGCGCTCGCCTGCGCCGTCGCCGGCATCCGACCCGACGGCATTTAGCAGCCCTTCGATGTGTTCCTGGGCGAACTTCCGCTCGGTCACATACATGCGCGCGACCCACTCCTGCGGCGACGGTTTTAAGGAGAGCAGCCCCTTTTCGTAGAACGGCACAAGCTCTCGAAGGTGGCGAATCGCGTCCTGGCTGCGGGCGAGGCGAACGTCCAGGTCGCGCGAGCGGCGCATTGTGGCCAGGTGTTCATTCAACGCGCGCATGGATGTGACGATGCGCGCTTTAACCGTGCCATCGCATTTCTGGCAAAGCCCTTCCCGCGAAAGCGAGAGGAACCATCCCTTATTTCCACACCACGTACATTGGCGCATAGCCCCAGCCCATTAAAATCCGGCCAATTAAGAGACCGATTAAGAGCCTACCGAGAGATCTAGCTGCATCCGAGGATGCCGGAACGATACGTCCTGTGCCTGTCGCAACACCCCCTGACACTTCCATCACGCCGGAAACGGGCCGGCACTTACTTCTAGCCTGCACCGTCTCTGGACCAGCGCTCTGCGCGGCACATATTGGCTCTCTTACTACTCACGTTACAGGACACAGTTGCATCATGGGCGGAGCAATCTGCCGACCGAATTCCCCGATGAACCGGCACCATTGTTGCCGATTAATTTATATCGTCCCAAACTGAAACGGGGCGATAGGCCCTACGGTGCGTTGTCCCGCGCCTGCTGCACATCTGGCTACTCCAGGGGCCGCTTTCTCACCAACAGACGATCCGCCGGCCCCTGTTTTCAGGGTGCCTTTTTTGCTTCTGCCCCAGGATCAGTAACCTGAATCCGCCATGTTTACCCCCTTGCGTACCCTGGCAAGGCGTACATCGGCCGATGTACCCAGCCCGGCACGTGTTCTTGTAGTCGACCCGCACCCAATCATTGGCGACGCGGTACGTGTGCTCCTGAATCCAACCGCTGACCTCGCATTTGCAGGGTTCGCTTCCACGGCGCGGGAGGCTCACCGTGCGGTGGCGCGCACCGCGCCGCACGTGGTGCTCCTTGAACTCTCGTTGGAAGACGGGTACGGGCTCGACCTCGCCGTTCAACTGCTCATCCACCATCCCGAACTTCGCATCCTCATCTACACGATGTATGCGGAACACGTTTTTGCCGAGCGAGCAATCGAGGTAGGGGCCGCCGGCTACCTTATGAAGCGCGTCGAACCACACGAATTACTTGAGGGCATCCGCCGCGTGCTTCGCCAGGAGACCTACCTCAGCCAGGCCGCCACCGCCCGCCTCCTCAACAAAATCACCCGTCGCCCCACGCGCGACCGTAGCCATACCCTCGAACGCCTCACCCAGCGCGAACTTGCGGTGCTGCTCATGCTCGGCGAAGGCTCGACCCCTCACGATATCGCCCATCGCCTCAATCTGGATCGGAAAACGGTCGAAACCCATCGGCGCCGCGTCAAAGAAAAACTCGGCTTTGAGAGCGTTTCGTCCCTCCTCCATTACGCCACCAACTGGCGCCACGCGCAGGGCGCCCTCGAACCACCACTCGAAACGACCTTATCCTGAACCCACTCTCATTTGACGTAATTACGGGATAGGATCCACTATAAAAATGCGTTATGATATCGATGACCGGCGTACCGCCGGATGTTCTCATCCCTATCGACCGCTCTGAAAAAACCAGATCCACTCCCCGACCCGCCGGGCCCGGCGCCCCCTGAAGCGCCCGAGCCGCCCGAGATGCCCGCGCCGCCCCTGCGTCGCTGGGCGCGTCCCGATCCGGACTGGAGCCGGACGGATCCCCGGTATCAGAACAAGGATCCCCGCTGGGCGACCACCGACCCCAAGTTCGCCAGTAAAGATCCGAAGTTTGAGAAGAGCGACGAAAGGTGGTCCCGTATCGATCCCAACTGGAAAATCGAGAAGAAGCCAGGGGATTGACCAAAAAAACACGGCCGGCGAAGGATTGCTCGCCGGCCGGGCCGTGGTGGAAAACGGTACTGAGGGGCCCTGCCCTAGCTCTGATACATCAGCTCTTCCGTTTTAACCCGGCGCTGCAATCGCGCATACAGCTCCCATAACGCGGTTTTTGAAGCGTCGGACGCCAGCATCGAAGTGGCTTCCTCATATCCGATCCAGCGGTAATCCGCTTGCGGATCGTTTGGCTGGATGGACTCGGAATCGACTTCGACGCCGAAGCAATACTGGGGCAGCACGAACCGTCCGTTCGCGATCGTGTAATGCCCGGCGAACTGCGAGGCCGGCACGGCATTCACGCAATCAAGCACCATGAATCGCTCCTCGCCGACATCCAACCCCGCTTCCTGCCCGCTTTTGCGCCTCGCGGCCTCGATGGGGGTCTCGAGTTCCTGGCCCTTGCCCGAAATACCTTGCCAGCTGTCTTTCTCCGGCCGCTGAAACACGGCGAATTTTACATCCTGATCCACGACACGATACGGGAAGACGAGCACTTGAAAGGGTGTACGAGTCATAGTTCGTATCCTCGGTTGATTAGCATGACGAGAGATGAGGGGATGAAGATAATGTTAAGAAGAATTAATGCAGGACAAACATCAAGGGCAACAGCACACTGTGAAAAAGTGCACCCTATCCAACTTTTCTACGATCAATCGATCCGCCAGTCGAGCATGCGCTCCTGGTCAAACAGGAAACGCCCCTGAAACGGTCGGCCGCTCAGGAGATACGGCATCCAGATCCGATCATCCTCCCACATTTCTTCGTAGGGGATCGCGTCCATATCGGTCCAGAGCGGGACTGCCTCATCGGTTTCTGTAGGCTCGCCGATGAGTCCCCCGGCGCGGAAGACATGGACGTGGATCGAGTAGCCGTCGACAAACTGAAACCTCAGTTCGCCGCCTTTCTCCAGGGTCGTGGGGGTGACGAGCAGTTCTTCCTGGACCTCGCGGATGGCGCCCTCATGCGGGGCCTCGCCGAACTCGAGCCGGCCGCCCGGGCCGTTGATTTTCCCTGCACCGAGGCCTCTTTTTTTGCGGATCAACAAGACCTTCCCGTCCTGCACGACAAACAGCAACGTCGCCGGATCCACGGGCCGCCAGACGTTCCAGTCGATGTCCGCCAGAGTGGTGGCCGCGAGGACCAGCTCGGCCCTCAACGCGTCGAGACGGTCGTGAATGTCGTGCGGCAGGGCCGTATCAGGGTTGCGCAGCACTTCGGCGTACAGGGCGTGGGCATGTTGAAGCCAGCGTTGCGCCTCCGCGCGCCCGGCTTCCCCCCGCTCGAGCAGCACCAGCTGACCCCGCTCGTTCAGCAAATCCGCCAGCGCCAGCGCCTTCTCCCCACTCCATCCGCCGAGCTCCCGACACCGGGCCAGCAACGCGATCCGGTGGAGCGCGTCGAGCCCGCCGGCATCGAGACCGAGCAGATCCCGTAACGCCTCGTCGATCTCCCGGCGCGCTTCGTCGTACGCATGCATGCTTTTATGAAACAGGACGCGCGCCAGGACCTGGACGAGTTGCTGGATCTGCCGCAGTATGGTGTCGCGGGAAAACATATCAGGGAGAGGGATCGGTTGGAGGTGCCGGCCGGCGCAGCGCCCGCGCCACGCCATACAGACTTATGAGCACCCAGAAGGCCTCGACGATAAATGCGGACAGATTAAACGCATAATGGAGCGAAACCAGCACACCCGCCGCTCCCGCGGCATTGATGGCGGAGTATGCCAGGCTGTCGCTGCGGAGCCGGCCGATCTGCAGCAACGCATACGCCACCAGAATCGCCGCAACGCCGGCCAGCCCTACGATATCGTACCACGCATGTGAAATCGTCATCCCTCCTCGTAATCATGCCAGGCATCCGGTTAATGCGCCCCTCAGGGCCCCTTAACCCTTGAACCTTGAACCTAAAACCGTTAGAATAGGTGCCGGCCGCCCACGAAAGCAAGCCGGCCCCACGACCCGGCCCTCACCCCTCGCCTCTCACGTCTCATGCGTTTCGTTTCGATAGTGTTCTTGCTCCTGGTAACCATCGTAGCGGCCTGTGCGCAGAAACCGTCCAGATATCCTGACCCACTTTCGCCGGAGGATGCCCTCGCTTCCTTCGAACTCGTCGAGGGGTTCACGGTGTCCGTCTTTGCCGCCGAGCCGGCCGTGGCGGACCCTGTCGAACTCGTGTTCGATGAACGCGGCCGTGCCTGGGTGGTGGAGATGCCGGACTACCCCGACAAGCCGGCGCTCGGCCAGGGCCGTAGCCGCATCGTACTCCTCACCGACACCGACGGCGACGGCCGGGCCGACCGCCGCACCGTATTTGCCGACAACCTCTCCGAAGCCACCAGTGTCCTCCCCTGGAAAAATGGCCTGATCGTCACCGCCGCGCCGGACATCCTTTACCTGGTCGACTCGGACGGCGACGACCGCGCGGACAGTCGTGACATCCTCTTCACGGGTTTCTTCGAGAACAATTCGGAAGCCCAGATCACCAATCTGAGGCTCAACCCGGACGGCTGGATCTACGCCGCCAACTTCGGGCAGGCCGGCACCATCACCTCGCCGCTGCTCCCCGGCGTCATGGTGCATGTCCAGGGCGCTGATTTCCGCTTTCGGCTGGACCCGCCCCGCTTCGAGCCGGCCGCCGGCCCCACCCAGTTTGGCCAGGCCGTCGACGCCTGGGGAAACCGATTCGGCACCCACAACACGCAGCACATCAACCAGTTCGTCATCCCCTGGCACTACCTGCACCGACACCCGCACCTGCGGTCCGCCGCCAGCATCGTGAACATCTCCGACCACGACCTGCGGATGTACCAGCGCACGCCGGCCCCCTACTGGCGCGCCACACGCACCGCCCGCCGGCAACAACAATACGACGAAGCCGGCTCGGGCCGCGTCGAATACGCCGCCGATCATTTCACCGGCTCCTCCGGGGGCACCGTGTACGATGGCGACCTGTTCCCCGAACGGTACCGCGGGGCGGTGTTCACCGGCGACGTCGCCGGCAACCTGGTCCACCGAGACTCGCTGGGCGAAAAGGCCGGCAGCCCGGAGTTTATCGCCAAGCGCCCGTTCGACGAACAGGAGCGGGAGTTTATGGCCTCGACGGACCCCTGGTTCCGGCCGGCCCACTTCACCATCGGCCCCGATGGCGCGCTGTATATCGTGGACATGTACCGCCAACACATTGAAACACCGGTGTCGATTCCGGAGGACTTGAAGGAGGATATGGACTTCTACGCCGGCGAGGACCGCGGCCGGCTCTTCCGCATTGCCCCGACCGGCGCCGCCCCGACACCATTCGTCTCGCTCCACGACGCCTCGACGGCCAACCTCGTCGCCGAGCTGGCGCACCCGAACGGCTGGCGCCGGCGTACGGCGCAGCGGCTGCTCCTCGAACGCGACGATCCCGCGGCCATCGACCCCCTTCGCGCCACCCTGGCCGGCCACGACGCGCCGGCACGTCTCCTAGCGCTTTATTTGCTCGACGCCCTCGACGCCCTCCGCGAGACTGATATCCGCGCCACTTTCCAGGATGCCGAAGCGGGGATCCGCATCCACGCCCTCCGGTTGTCGGAGGCGTATCCGGCGCTCGCTTCCGATGCCCTGGCCCTGCTCGAGGACCCTACTCCCCGGGTGGCGATGCAGGCCGCGCTCTCGGCCGGCGATCGCACGGGCCGGACCGTCACGGATGCGCTGGCCGGCTTCGTGGAACGCCATGCCGGCGACCGCTGGATGCGCCTCGCCGTCGTCAGCGCCCCCCCCGGCGCTTCACACAGCATGCTGGCCGCCCTGGAACGCCGCGGCTTTTTCAACGTGCAGGACCCCGCACGCGCGGCGTTCCTGCAAGAAACCGCCAGCGTGCTTACGGCCCGCAGCGATGCGGATGAGCTGAATCGGTTCATCGACTTCCTGGTGGATCACCCGGAGCCGTTCTGGCTCGCCGCCGGCTTCACGGGGATGAAGGAAGGCCACAAAGCCGGAACCACCCTCCCACTCAACGACCGCGCCGCAGACAACTTGCAGGCATTTATCCGCTCATCCTCCGAGATCGTTCAACAACTCGCCGGCGACATCCTGGCGCTCACCCCGACGCGCTGAACCCATGGCAGCCACCGCCCAGAATCCCTCTCGCCGCCGCTTTCTAGCCACGATTGCCGGCGGAGCCACCCTGGCCGGCTGCCGACCCGAAGCCGCGCCGGCCGACCCTTGCATGGACGTCCGCTCCCTCTCTGACGCCGACCGCCAGACGCGAACCGCCACCAATTACGTGGCCCAAACCGCGCTCCCGGATCAGCGCTGCGACACCTGTCAGTTCTGGTTGCCCCCAACCCCGGGTTCAACCTGCGGGGGCTGCGTGGTGGTGAAAGGCACGATCCACCCCGAAGGACATTGCACGTCGTGGGCCCCCGTGGCAGTCGGTTAGGGAGTTACCGGGACCAGGCGAAGCGCATTCCCCGCAAGGATCTTCGTGAGCACGTCGACCGGAAGGTTGAGGTGGGTGAGCAGATCGTACATCCGGTTGTCGAAGGCGTCGCGGCCGAAGAAGAGGCGGTCCTGATAGTCGATCATAAACTGGCGCGTAAACGCGAGGTCGCGAGAGAGGGCCGTATGGGCCGAGCCGGCGGAGAGGTCGCAGTTCAGGTTCGGGTAACGATCGAGGTATTGGAGGAGCAGGCCTTTGCGCACCACCGGTTTGCCGGCGGGGTATTGCTCCGTGGCCACGTCCGCGTCTTCCGAAATTTCACGCCAGAATCCCGGGGCGTGCCCCAGAAACTGCGTTCCGGGGCAGAGGCGCAGCGCCGGCTCCATCGTCTCCAGATCGCCCCCATACCACCATTGCCGGTCGGCGGGTACCGCGTGACGGGGGAACGTCACATCCAGATGGAAGATAACGGGCAGGCCGAGTTCGCCGGCGTAATGAAAGAGGCGCAGGGCATCCGGATCGTCGTAACGCATGCGGAGCTTGAATTCCCCAAACACCCGCACACGATGGATGTCGACCGCCGCCTTTAGTTTCGCGTGGGCATACGGATCGCGGGGATCGACGGTCGTCCCCGGAATAAACCGATCGGGGTACCGCTCGGCGAGTTCGATGACATCGGCGAAGGTGATGCCAACACCGGTAGGGTTGTTGGTGGCGTAGTAGTTCGGGGAGATCTCGCGCTCAGGCGCTTCCCAGCTAATGAGCCACGCCATATCGATGCCGGCGGCGTCCATGTTCTCGATCGTCCGCGCTCCGTTGAATCCGAGCCAGCGCGGGTGGCAGTGTACATCGATGACGCGCGGGGACGCGCGGGGTATCGAGAGCGGCCAAACGGCGCCAAGAAGAGCGGCGCTGCCAAGGTGTAGAAACGAACGGCGATTATACGCCGGCGCGGTATCCGGGCTACTCATGAGCAAGTGGAATCAGCCTGGTTCCAGGGGGGGATTTACTTCCAGCCAGCGTTTCGCGGACTCGCGATCCCTCAGGATCACGACCGGTTCGGGGGCGCCGACCATCACGTGGATCGTCTTTAGGAGGACGTAGTCGACTTGCCTCCTCAAAGACACAGCCGCGCCGGGGCAATCCCTGAGGAGTGGCTGCATCTCCCTCTTGATAAAGGCCACGATGGCCAGCAGCGACTTGTAATCCACATCGAGCATATGGATCTCCACGCCGTCCCACATGTGCCGATAGGTGAGGTGAGCCCGACTCAACTCCACCATCCGGCCTATCGCCTCCAGTATGTCTTCTCCATCCACTTCGCCGAAGAAGGCGATCGTAATGACGTGGTGATCGTGATCTACCGCATGCCAAAAGCTCATAGGGTCGCGCGCAATGATTCAGGCAAAGCAGTGCCGGGTACGAGGCCGGACAAAGCGGGAGCACGTTCCAGAGGGCGCGGTGAAGGAAGGGCCGCGTGAGCAGGGAGGCGACGGCTGTTTACACGCTTGAATATAGCGGTGCAGAACACACCATCAAGTAACGCAAGTGCGCTAAAATAAGACAATGTTGCGGTGCAAATCGGACATGCACGCGGGAGTCGTGCGGATCATGGCGGGATTGCGCAGGTGATGACCGCTTCCAGAAAGGCATTCGGGTTCTCCCATGGCACGCGGTGGGCTGCCCCGGGGATGATTTCGTGGCGGGCGCCCGGGATGGCCGCGACAGCGCTTTGGGCCGAGCGCGTAAAGACGGGGTCGTCGGCACCTGTCAACCACAACGTTGGGACGTCGATCGTGCGCCCCAGATCGGGCAGCAGATCGCGTTGGCGGCCCTTCGAGTAGGCGGTGAACATCCGCGCGATGGGCTGGCGCTCCCGAGGTACTGTGTGATCGTGGCAGAGCGCCGGCCGCCCGCCGAATACGGGCTGGGCATTCCAGTCCTCCATCACCCGGTCGATGGGTTCCTCAAGGAAACGCCGGGCCCAGACGGCGTCCGTCTCACGTCGACGAACGCGGGCCTCCTCGTCGGCAAGGCCCGTGTCCGCGCCGACGAGGATGGCGCCATTCCATAGTGTCGGATCCGCGAGGAGGGCGTGCAGCGCGAGGCGGGCTCCGAGCGAATACCCCAGCACCACGCGTGCATGGGGCTCGCCTGCCACACGAACCGAAGTGGTGAACGCCTCCGCCCACGCCTCCATCGAGTCCGCCAGTGTGGCATATAAATCCACCAGGTGGACCTTCAGGCCAGCCGCTAAGAATCGTGGAACGAAAGCCTTCCACACGGCCGGCGTCTGCAGATTGCCGTGGATAAGCCAGAGATCGGGCGCAGGCGAGGACAAGCCGGGCAACGGGATCAGGATTTAACGGCTACGCTCACGCGCGACATCACATCCCCCTGGCGGATGGCTTCCACGATATCCTGCCCCTTCACCACCTTGCCAAACACCGTGTGTTTGCCGTTGAGGTGCGGCTGCGGGCTGTGTGTGATAAAAAACTGGCTGCCGTTGGTATTCGGGCCCGCGTTGGCCATGCTGATCACCCCGGTTTCATGGCGGAGCGGATTGCCCTTCGTCTCGTCCTCGAACTGATACCCCGGGCCGCCGCGCCCCGTCCCGGTGGGGTCGCCCGTCTGGATCATGAAATTGGGGATGACCCGGTGAAAGGTGACGCCGTCGTAAAACCCTTCGCCGGCCAGGAATGCAAAGTTATTAACCGTTTTCGGGGCGTTTTCGGCGTAGAGTTCGAGTTCTATCGTGCCGCGATTTGTCACGATCGTAGCCGTGTAGGCGGCCTTAGGATCGATCTGGACCGCCGGCGGCGTTTTCCACTGTTGGTTGCTCATACGTAAATAGAAATTGATTGGGGGAAGGGTGCAAACGTACGGAATCGGGTACGCTGCGCCAAGTGCAGCGCGGAAAAGAGCGCGACTTCAGCAGCCGAGATCCAGCCTCGCGGCCGGATCGTTGGCCGGCGTGCACTGGCCTGAGGGCAGGTTGGCCGGCGCATAACGGGCCAGGGCAGGGTCGTGCAACGCGTCCGTGAGGAACAGCGTCAGGTCCACGATCTCCTGGTCCGTCAGGTCCAGCGGCCGAAAGAACACCGGGGCACGCTCCACCGGCAGGTCGACGGCGGGGATCGCGTCATTATAATACTCAACCACCTCACGCAGCGACGTAAACGACCCGCCGTGGCCATAAAAAGGGCTGTCTTTGAGGTTGTACAACTGGGGGACTTTGAATTTGAATTCGTCGTCCACCTGCCCCGTAAACCCACCGCGACCCAGGGACGACACGTCATCGCCGAGCACGCCGGCGCCTTCCAAGTCGGGCATCCCCAGCGCATAAAACGCCATCTGGTTGAGAGCGGGGCCCGTGTGGCAGGTCTCGCAGCCGGCCTTGTCGAAGAAGAGGATCGCACCGCGTTTCTCGGCGTCGCTCATAGCGTCCGTCTCGCCGCGGAGCCACCGCTGAAACGGCGCCTGGTCCGCCATGAGGGTGCGCTCGTACGCGGCGATAGCCAGCCCCATGGACTCGACCGTGACGGGCTGCCCGGGAAAGGCCTGCTCCCAGAGGTCGGCATAGGCGTCATTGGATTCTACAATCGACTGCGACAGGTCGTCCATCCGGTGTTTCGTCAGAGCCGCGATGGCCTGGGTTTCGAGGCCGTCGTACCCCAGCCTGTTGACTTCGTGGAAGGGGTCGCCCTCCCACGCTGCTTCGGTACCCCGGTTTGGGCCGCGGGCGCCGGAATCGCCGGCCCAGCCCATGACATCCTGAAACGCACTATTGAGGACCGACGGGGAGCGGATGCCCTGCACGTCGAGATCGGGCACGCCATAGGCCATATTGCGCGTCCGTCCTTCGCCATTTTGTCCCCACCCGGAACCGCCCTCTCCGATGGCCTGGCGCCGGCCCGCCGCGAAGCCCGCGCCGGCGTGATGGCAGGTGGCGCACGCGTAGGTGCCCGCTCCCGCCGGGTTGCGCCATGTGGTCGCCAGCGCGGTTTCGTGGAACAACAACTGGCCGAGTTCGACCTTCTGGGCCGTGATCGGGTTGGCGGGATCCTGCGGTATCGAGGCGTACTCGTCGCCCGCCGGCAGCACGAAGTTGTCGAGACGGCGCTGCCCTCCGATCGTGATGATCTCCGTGAGGGTGGCATCCAGATCGATATCCGTGGGCGGTTCGGACGACGTGGCGTCGCAGCCGGCCAGCCATGCGCTCGAAACGAGCATGCAGGCCATTCCGATCGCAGCGAGACGGTGGTTCATGATAGGCCGGAAGTCGCTTGTTCCGATCAGCTGGTGGGGAGATCCTGCGCGAGGTCGTGGATTTCAAGCACCCGGACTTCCGACCACGCGCTCACGCCCAGCGGGTTCACCGAACGGACGCGCCACCAGTAAATGTAGGTCGGCACCAGTTCGCGGATGAGCACGCGCTCCCCGCGGATACCATCGAGATCGGCCGAACGTCGTAAGAAGTTTTCTTCCAGGGATACCTGGATGTGGTAGGTACTGGCGCCAGCCACATCATCCCACTCAAAATAGATGTCGCTAGGCATGTCCCCGACGCCCGAGAGTGGCGAAATGAGCTGTGGGATTGCGGGTGGAAGGGCCGCGGAGGCCGGCTTGAACTGGCGCGTCTCCGACCAGTCGCTGTATCCCGAACCGTTGGAGGAGCGGATCCGCCAATAATATATCGCCCCGACTTCGAGATCCCGTACAATGTACTGGATGCTGTTCAGGGCTTCGTCGTCGACAATTAGTGCGCTAAACGAAGGATCGGACGCGACCTGAAGGTGATACGTCTCCGCTTCGGTAGCCGAATTCCACTGGAGTTCGAGCACGTCGGGCTCGCTCGCGGAGCCGTTCACGGGAGCGACGAGGGTGGGTACTTCGGGGAGTTGGGCCGTATCCACGACGCCGCAGCCGGCGAGCACATGAACGAGGCTGAGGGCGACCATCACGAAGCGCGCGGCAGGGGAGCAAACGCGCTGTATGGCAGGATTCTTCATGGTATGTACTGGGTAATCCGTAGTGGTATTCGACACCGTGGGTACTTCGGGTGGGAAGATACGGCACGCGCAGACGTTTATTCCAGGTCTATTCGCGTTGCACTTCATTGATGCAACTGGTAAGATATGCCCGGCGGACCTTCCCGTTCCCGCCGTCTCTCATCCTACGGTTCAACACTCCGATGACGCTGCTTCATGCTCGCGCTGTTGCGCTTTCCAACCTCGCCCGAATCGGCTCGACATGCTGGCTGGCCACCACCCTCCTCTTCGCCGGCTGCCAGTCCGGTCGGCCGAACGATGTCGGTCCCCGGAAAATCGAAGTGCTTTTTCTGGGTCACGACAGCCGTCACCACGACAGCGAAGCCTACGCCCCGATGCTGGCCTCGGCGCTCGCGCTGGAAGGCATCCATATCAACTACACGAGCGATCCGGCGGACCTGAACCCGCAGACGCTGGCGCTTTACGACGCACTCATCCTGTACGCCAACCACGATTCGATCGCCCCCAGCCAGGAAAAAGCATTGCTCGACTTCGTAGCGTCGGGCAAGGGGTTCGTGCCCATCCATAGCGCCTCCTACTGTTTCCGCAATTCGGACGACTTCGTCGCGCTCGTCGGCGCCCAGTTCAAATCCCACGAAACAGGCACGTTCACCGCGGAAACGATCGCCGCCGACCACCCGATCGTCGCCGGCCTGGCGCCGTTCGAGACCTGGGACGAAACGTACGTCCACGACCTCCATAACCCCGATCGCACGGTGCTTCAGGAGCGCGTGGAGGGCGACCACCGTGAGCCCTGGACGTGGACGCGGACACACGGCGACGGACGCGTCTTCTACACGGCCTACGGACATGACGAACGGACGTGGTCTAACCCCGGCTTCCACGACCTCGTCAAGCGCGGCATCCTCTGGGCCGTCGGCGACGACCTGGCCGGCCGCTGGGAGCAGCTCTCCTTACAACCCCTTACGTACGTCCCCCACGACAGCATCCCGAACTACGAAAAGCGGGATCCACCGCTCGACTTCCAGCACCCCCTCGCGCCCGAATCGTCCATGGCCTACATCCAGGTGCCGCCTGAATTTGAGCTGCAGCTGTTCGCCGCCGAGCCGGACATCCTCAAGCCGATCGCCATGGCCTGGGACGAACGCGGCCGGCTCTGGGTCATCGAAACGCAGGATTACCCGAATACCGTCAACCCCGACCACACCGGCACCGACCGCATCAAGATCCTGGAAGATACCGACGGCGACGGCCGCGCCGACCGCTTCACGATCTTCGCCGACAGCCTCAACATCCCCACAAGCCTCACCTTCGCCAACGACGGCGTGATCGTCTCGATGGCGCCCCACTTCCTCTTTCTGAAAGATACCGACGGCGACGACCGGGCGGACCTCCGCGAGGTGATCCTCACCGGATGGGGCACCTTCGACACCCACGCGGGCCCGTCGAACCTGCGCTACGGGTTCGACAACTGGTTCTGGGGGACGGTGGGCTACAGCGACTTTGCCGGCGTCGTCGCCGGGGACTCCGTCGAGCTCATCCAGGGCGTTTACCGCTTCCAGGCGGACGGCAGCGCCCTCGAACAGGTGGCGCGATTCACCAACAACACGTGGGGCCTCGGATTTTCGGAGACGTTCGACCTCTTCGGCTCCACCGCCAATAATGAACACAGCGTCTACGTGGCCATCCCGGATCGGTACTACGCCGGCGTCCTGGGCCTGCGCGGCAACGGCCGGCAGAAGATCGACGGCCACTACGCCTTCCATCCCACTACACCCAACTTCCGCCAGGTGGACGTATTCGGCGGCTTCACGGCGGCGGCCGGCCACAATCTGTATACGGCCCGAAGCTACCCGCAGCGGTTCTGGAACCGGATCGCGCTCGTCACCGAACCCACCGGCGGCCTCCTCCACCAGGCCATCCTCGAACCCAACGGCTCCGGCTTCACGGAAAAAGACGGCTGGAACCTGATGGCCAGCGTCGATGAATGGGTGTCCCCGGTACATGCCGAGGCCGGCCCGGACGGAGCCGTGTGGGTGCTGGACTGGTACAACTTCATCGTCCAGCATAACCCCACGCCTCAGGGCTTCAAAAACGGCGCCGGCAACGCCTACATCAACGGCCTGCGCGACAAAGCCCACGGGAGGATCTACCGGATCGCCTACAAAAAACCCCCTCCGTACACCCCCCGCACGCTCTCCAAATCCGACCCCGACGGACTTGTGGACGCCCTCGGCGCCGACAACCTGTTCTGGCGCATGACGGCCCAGCGCCTCCTTGTCGAGCGGGGCGAGACGGATGTATTGCCCGACCTGTACGCGCTCGTCCGCAACCAGGAGCTGGACGCCATAGGCTTGAACGGCGCCGCCCTGCACGCCCTCTGGACGATACATGGCCTCGGCGCGCTTGACGGCTCGAACGACGAGGCGCTGGCCGTCGCCCGCGAGGCGCTCACCCACGCCGGCGCCGGCGTGCGCAAGGCCGCCGCCCAGGTGCTACCCGCCACCGAAGCGGCGCTCGACTGGATGCTCTCCAGCGGTATCGTCAACGACGCCGACCCGCACACCCGACTCGCCGCGCTGCTGAAGTTCTCCGAAATGCCGCCTTCCGCGGCCGCCGGCGCGGCCCTGTATGCCGCTGGCCAGGAACCCGGCTTCGCCGAGGACACCTGGCTCCCTGAAGCCCTCATCATCGCCGCCGCCCGACACAAAACCGGGTACCTGGATGCCTACTCCGCCGATATTGGCGGGGCCGAGTTCACCCGGCTGGCGGCCGCCTACGCCCGCGGCGATGCCGATCCGGCCATCGACTGGTCGCCCGCCGACTTCGACGATAGCGGATGGGAATCCGTCGATCTACCCAAAAAATGGGAGGACATGCCCGAGTTCGCCACATTTGACGGCGTGATCTGGTACCGACGGACGCTCGACATCCCGGCGAACCTCGCCGGCCGCGCCGCGCGCATCCACCTGGGCGCGATCTACGACTCGGATGTCGTCTCCATCAACGGAGTCCGCGTCGGTGAAACGACCGAGGGGCTCGACAAAAAACGCGACTATCCCGTGGCGGCCGGCGTGCTGAAGGCCGGCGCCAACCCCATCGCCGTTCGCGTGGAAGACCCCCGCGGGCGCGGCGGCTTCTGGGGCGAAGCGGCGGACATGGCGCTGGCGGTCGGCTCTACCCGGCTGCCGCTCGCGGGAGCCTGGCGCTACGCCGTCGAGGAGGAATACAAGGGCGGTAAACGGCAGGACCTGCAGCGATCCGTTCCCATCGCCCGGCAATTCCTGAAACGATATGCCCCCGAGTTTGCCGGCGGCAGCCAGGCAGGCGCGGTGGCCTCCACCGAGGACGGCGAAGTCGTGAACGTCGCCCTGTCCGTGACGGTCGGCCAGCTGACGTTCGACCAGCCGACATTCACCGTCGGCGCCGGCCAGCGCATCCGGATTACCTTCACCAACCCGGATGCCATGCAGCACAACCTGCTCATCCTCCAATCCGGCGCCGCGGATGCGGTAGGGGCGCTGGCCGACGCCATGATGACCGAACCGGACGCTGCCTCCAGGAACTACATCCCGGACACCCCCGCTGTCCTGGCTTCCACCCCCCTCGTCGACCCCCGGGGCAGCTTCACCCTCGAATTCACCGCCCCCGCCACCCCGGGCAATTATCCGTACCTGTGCACCTTTCCAGGGCACTGGCGCATCATGCAAGGCGTGATGGTAATAAAGTAAAAAGTGATAAGGCAAAAGGAAAAAGTGGAAATCAAGCATAATGGATGTGGGGAAGATGCATATTCCTAAACACTACAACCCGTTTTACCTTTTGCCTTTTGCCCTTTTCATTCTGGCCTGTTTTATTCCAACGGCCATCGCTCAGCCCTCCGTCGTCCGCGGTTTTGTCACCGATGCCGCGACGGAGCAGAGCCTACAGGGTGCCACGGTGGTGCTGCGAAATGACGCCGGCGCCTTCTTCGGCGTCGCCACCGACGGCGACGGGTATTTTATCCTCAACCGGATTCCGGCGGGCGACTACGCGTTTCAGGTGTCGTTCATCGGGTTTGTACCCCATGAAACCGCGCTAACGCTCGGCGCCGGCGAAGCGCGGCGGATAACCATCGCGCTGGCGGCCCGCCAGGCCGAACTGGGCGAACTGCTGGTCGAGGCCGAGGTGGAAACCGGCGTAAGCACCGTGACGGCCGGCCTGGAGTCCATCGCGCCGGCGCAGATCGAACGCGTGCCCATGCCCGGCGTCACGGGCGACCTCGCCAGTTATCTCCAGACCGTGCCGGGCGTGACCGTCCAGGGCGATCAGGGCGGGCAGTTTTTTGTGCGCGGCGGCGCGCTCGATCAGAACATCGCCTACCTGGACGGCATGCCGGTGTACATGCCGTTCCACGTTCTCAGCTTTTATTCCGCCTTCCCCGAGGAGATTATCAACCAGGCCGATGTCTACACCGGAGGATTCGGGGCCCGGCATGGGACGCGCATCTCGTCGGTGATGGATGTCCGCGCACGGAACGGCAACAAACAAAACCTCGCCGGCGCGCTCTCCATCGCCCCGTTCCTGAGCACCGCGCGTATCGAGGGCCCGCTCGTAAAGGATCGTGTATCGTTCCTCGGCTCCGTACGGCAGTCGCTCGTCGAGCAGATCATGCCCAATGTGCTGGGCACGGCGCTCCCCTACCACTTCGGCGATCAGTTCGGGAAGATCCACGCCTTCATCAACCCGAACCACAGCTTCTCGATCACCGCGCTCAATACGTTCGACCGTGGCAAGCTGGGCGCGACGAAGAAGACCTCGCTCGGGGAAGTGGATAGCAACGTGCCCGACGACAGCTCCGAGGTGGCCTGGCACAACACGGCCTTTGGCGGCCGGTACACGTATCTGTCGGATGGCCTCCCGATCCTGGCCGAAGCCTCGGCGAGTTATTCGGACATGTCGAACGAGATCGGCCCGCGCGAAGAACGCGACCGCACCGCCGGCATTGAAAGCATAGAAGGCCGGCTGGATCTCACGTATTTCTTGAGTCGTGGCGAAGTGCGCGCCGGCGGCATGATGCGCGCATCGATCCTCTCCTACCGCCTCGGCGGGCAATTCCAGGGGACGCCCGACGTTGCCGAAAACGACCTGCACGAGGTGGTGGGCTATGCGGAATACGACGCCCCGTTGGCCGGCGGCCGGCTCCGCATCACCCCGGGGATACAGCTCTACAGCCTGCCCGATCGGGGAGATGTATGGGTAGATCCCCGGTTTCGGATGAGCGTCCAACCCGGCGATGCCGCGCACGGTCTGCAGATCAACGCCGCGTGGGGCATCTACCATCAGGCGATTGTCGGCCTGACCGACGAGCGCGACATCGGCAACCTGTTCACCGCCTGGGTGCCGGTGCCCGCAGACGGCAACGTGCCCTCGAGCATGCACACGATCCTGGGCGCAAAATACCGTATCCAGGCCGGCGTCACCGTTGCCGCCGAGGCGTTTTATAAGGACTTCCAGCACCTGAACGTCCCCATTTTCAGCGTCCTCCCTACGTTCACGACGGCGCTGCAGGAAGCGAATGGCCAGGCACTGGGCATCGACGCCCGGATCGACCTGCGCGACCGGCCCTTCTGGTTCGAGTCGTTGTTTGATGGTTACATTAGCTACGCCGTCTCGAAGGTCGAGTACGAAACCACGACGTTCACCTACACCCCCGGGCACGACCGCCGGCATCAACTAAACGCCTTGCTGCACGCCCAAAAAGGCGAACTGGGTATCACGGTGCAACTCGCTTACGGGACAGGCTTCCCGTTTACCCAGTCGAGTGGATTCGACGTCTGGCTCGTATTGACGCCGGACGTCGACGTGACGACGGAGCCCGGGCAGGAGCGGATCGCGTACGCCGAGCCGTTCGAAGGCAAACAGCCGGCGTATCAACGTGTCGATGTATGGTTGGAGCGGCGGATTGAACGCAAGCGAACCGTCGCCACGCTCCGCGCCGGCGTCGTGAACCTGTTTAATCGATCCAATTTGTTTTATTTCGACCTGTTCACGTTCAAACGCGTGGATCAGCTTCCGCTGGTGCCGTCGATCGGGTTCAAGGTGGAATTGCGCTGATATGACCCGATTGCTTTCCTGGGTGCCGTTTGTAGTCGCCGGCGTGTTTTTTTCCTCCTGTGAGGACAGCTTCATCGACCCGTTTGCCAACGACAGCAAATACTTCACGCTGTACGGGTATCTGGACGAGTCGAAAAATTTCCAACCTGGCACCCTCCACGCCGTGCGCGTCATCCCGATCACCCGGTCTTCTCAGGTCATCGAGAACCCGGACGATTCCAACGCCCGGATCGACGCCGAGGTGTTTAGCATCGATCTAGAGACCGGCCAGGAAGTCCGCTGGGGGTATACTCTGGAGGAACTGGCCGACGGCACCTACGGGCACCTGTTCCAGACCCGCTTCTTCGTAAACGCCGGCAACACCTACCGCCTGGAGGTCCGCCGCTCGGATGGCATCGTGGCCCGCGCCGAAACACAGGTGCCGGCTACGACGAGTATCGTTTCCGTGGCCGAGGAGCCGTTGGTGACGGACGGCGTGATGCGACAGGACGTGCTGTTGCCCGGGGTGAGGTCGCTCTGGGATGTGGAGATCGTGTATCAGCTGGGGGACGCGATCTGTTTCCAGGGATCGCCGGCCAGGGTTTCGTATGGCCGCGTGGGGGCCTCGTCCACGGCCGGCTGGCGGCTCACCGTCAACCTGACGGACGACGTGCGCGCGCTTGAGCAACGGCTGGGGACCAGCAACTGGCGCGTCTGTTCGATTGGCATCCGGACCCGCATCCTGGATTCCGCCTGGACGCCACCGGACGATGTCTTCGACCCCGAGACGCTGGCGCTGCCCGTTTCCCTCAGCAATGTCGAAAATGGCTACGGATTCTTTGGTTCTGTGGGGTTGTTGCAGGCGAACTGGCCATTCAGCGAGGCGAACAGCGCGTTGCTGGGCCACTGACGGGCGCGACGGCCGTCGTCAGCGGCGGAGGCGGGGGAAGAACTGGTTGGCCACGTGGCTGGCGAGCAGACTGGAGGTCTGGGCGAGGAATCCGGGGATACTTTTCTTGAAGCCGGCCCGCTCCGTCTCGTCGGCTTCGAAGCGGCGGAGGTAGCGATCGATCTCGCGTAGCACCCCCCGCGAATGACCGTGCAGGGAGAGCTGCTCGCGCGTCCGGCCGAGCGCCTCCAGAAACAACGTCACCCAGTGTTTCTCCGAGTCGTTCCTGAGCGTCAACACGACGACGTGTGGGTGCGCCTCTACCCGCGTAAGATAGGTAGCCGAGACACGCGCCCAGACGGTGAAACCATCGCGGTGAAGCACCTTGAGGAGAAACGCCGTGTGGTCCACCTGCCCATCCAGCATGGCCGCGCCGAGTGCGTCAAACGCGAGGCGGGCCTCCTCCCGGCCGGCGGGATGTAGGATCTGCCAGACATCCCGTTGAACGGCATCGGGGCTGTAGCCGGTCAGCGTCTGAACCTGCTCGTCCACCCTCAGCGGGACCATGCCCAACGGCTCGAGCCGGCAGACCATATGGGAGGCGCATCGAGACGGCTCGGCCCGGTAGACGGTCTGCGCGCTGTAGGCCTCGTAGTCGTGCACCAGGGATTCAAACGCCACCCTGGACGCAAAAAAAGCGGCGGCATACTCCCAACTGGTCTCTCGCCGCTTGAGCGCTTCCTCGAGTTCGGCCTGCGCGCTACGTACGAGGCCGACGAGTTCATTACACATGCGGCTGTAGTGCGCATCGAGCGCACCCGCATGGTCCTCTGGAAAAGCCAGCATGATGTGATGGAAAGATGAGATCGGCAGAATGGCGGACGGCCAGTATAGCACATCATTAACCGGTTGTCTATCAGGGTGCCGGCGCAATGAGGTGTCCTCCAATTGACCTACAGGAACACTTCCAGGGTATCTCGGGCGGAGCGAAAGATCGGGGTCGGGTACGGGCGTACACGAAGCCGTTCGAGACCCTTGCGGACGGCCGCTTGCTCCCTCGGATCTGGCGCTTGAGGCGACGTACAGTGCGACGATACTACCGTGGATTGCGCTACAACCACATGTGCAGTACGTCCACCATCCCGGTTCGACCCTTCTCCGCGATGCGGTCGTCGTCGGAACGCGTCTCAGCGTAACGTTCTAGTCGCGCGCGTCTCGACCTGCATTCTTATTGCTCGCCATAACCTATCCGACTCGCATGACGACGTTTTTTCGCAACCTGTCGATTAGTCGTAAGCTTCTTGTTGGCTTCGGGGTGCTCGCCACGATCGCCGGCCTGAGTAATCTGCTGGCCTTCGGGGTTCTGATCCTGGTGCAGGACGCCGCCCGCATGACGATCCAGAAGGAAGTGCCGCATCAGACAGCCCTGCTGGAGATCCAGAAGCTGACGACCGAGGGCCATCTCTGGTTTGAGGAGATCATGTCTGGCGACGAAGGAGAAGACGTCAATCAGGTGTTCGCCCTGTGGCAGGAAGCCAGCGTGTTATCCAGCGCCCTGCTGGCGAGCGGGAAAGTCGACGGCCAGGTGTATCTACCGATCGAAAACGTCTATGCGATCACCTCGGTGGAGGAGTTGCACGAGCACCTCACCGAGCTGATCGCGGTGGGTCGCGAGCGGTATGAGGGCTTCAAAAACGATACAACGGCCGCCGGCAGCAATCTCGACGAGCAGTTCGACGCCGTGTACGAGGAGGTGATACGCCAAAGCGATGTGGCGCTGGAGGCTATTCGGGTAGATCTGCACCTGAGCGCCGCCTCGATAGAGCGGACCTATACTACGGGGTGGATGAGCATGTTAGCCTTTCTGATAGCCTCCTTTGCTATGGCGTGGGTGAGTTTACGAAACATCAGCCGGCTCATCGTAGCCCCCATTACACGGCTCAATGAGGTGGTTGCGGCCGTCCAGCAGGGTGATTTGAACCAGAAGGTACAGGTGGATTCGAAGGACGAGACTGGATTCCTGGGAAGCGGTATCAACCACATGGTGGAGGGCATTCGAGAGGCGCGGCAATCCATGCAAGACGAAAAACAAGCCGCCGATCGGGAACGCCTGAAGGCGGACGACCAGCGCGCCTATCTGGCCCACCATTTCGACCTTATGTTGAAGGCGATGAACCGGTTTGCACAGGGCGACCTGACCGTGCATCTCACCGCGGAGAAATACGACTCCGTGGGCCAGCTGTTCGACGGCTTTAATCAGGCCGTCGGAAACCTGCGTCAGCGGATCGAACACGTCAACAAGGCGATCGACCACACAACGACCACGGTGGAGCAGATCCGGGCGTCGACGAGCGACCTGGCCGCCGGCGTCCGCCTCCAGTCGGAACAGTCCCACGAAGTGGCCCTCGCGGTCGAGGAAATGGTGCAGACTATCGTCGAAAACTCCCAGAATGCCTCCCATACGGCAGAACTGACCGAGCGAAACGGCAAAGAGGCCCGCGAGGGTGGCGAGGTGGTGCAGGCGACAGTCGATATGATCCGCCGGCTCGCTCATATCGTAGCGGACTCCGTCGGCACGGTGGAGCACCTGGGCGCATCGAGCCAGAAGATCGGCGAAATCGTGAAGACGATCGACCAGATCGCAAACCAGACCAACATGCTCGCCCTCAATGCCGCCATCGAGGCGGCGCGCGCCGGCGAACAGGGCCGAGGCTTTGCCGTCGTGGCGGACGAGGTGCGCCGCCTGGCGGAGCGGACGACAAGCGCCACCACGGAAATCGCGCAGATGATCCGCACCATCCAGTCGGAGACCCTGCGCGCGGTGGGCACGATGCGGCTCGGGAACGAAGAAGTCGAGCGCGGGATGGTGTTGGCCGACAAGGCCGGCGTGGCCCTGGACAAAATCGTCGGCGGGACCTCGCGCACGGTAGAAATGGTGACGCAGATCGCGGCAGCTTCCGAAGAACAATCGACCACCAGCGAACAGATCGCCTCGAACGTGGATATGATCTCGCGGGCCACCAGCAACGCATCGGCCGGCATCACCCAGATCGCCCAGAGCACCGAGGACCTGAAAACACTCACGGAGGAACTCCGCTCGCTCGTCGCATACTTCAAACTCGGGCACGACCACCAGACCTTCGCGCGCGCGTAAACGGCCTGACCTGGAAGCGCGGCTATGCCGTCTGTTTTGCCTTGATCTGGACCAGCACCATCTCGTTGCCGTACAGGTCGAGGAAGTGGGCGACAACGTGTTCGCCGGTCTCTGCCGGCTCGCGCTTGAACACCACGCCCCGCTCGCTCAGCATCTGGTAGTCCGCCGCGCAATCGGGCGTATAAAAAACGAGCAACGGATGCCCCAGGGACTGCCGGCCGACGAGGTAGCGATTCTCGTCGTCCGCCATCCAGAGCCACAGGCCCAGGCCGGCATCCTTGCTCCCGACGTGCAAAAATCGATAAGGCGGGGCCGATTGATCGGCAATCACTTCCAGCCCGAGTTTATCGACGTAAAACCGCAACGCGTCGTCATAGTCATGGACGAGCACCGTCAGGCGCCCCACTCGAATTCCCATCTGTTCTTCGTGTTCTTGCCGCGGGCGGCATCCAGATCCGTTATCATGAATTAGTCGTCCTCGTAATCCTTCCAGGAGGATAGGTTTCGAAGCGGGGCGTTCAGGTGCGGAATCGTCACATTCAGGCCCTTAAATGACCCGGGCGCGCCACGTCAACCGCACAACCATCGAGCCACCTGCTCGTCCGTGAGGTTGCCGCCGCAGAGTACGGTCGCCACGCGAGCATGGGCGAACGCCAGCTGATGTTCGATCAAGGCCGCGATCCCGACGACCGCCGAGGGCTCGGCCACGAGGCCGGCGTGGCGGTGAACGAGGCGCATAGCCTGGATAATCGATTCTTCCTGAACCAGGATGGCGTCGTCGACCCAACCCTGCATATCCTCCACCGCCTCCTGAATCGGCGTCCGCACGCCGATGCCGTCTGCTATGGTCTCGATCCGGTCGTAGGCGACGAGGTGCCGGGTCCGCCAGGACCGCACCATGGCCGGCGCGCCGGCGGCCTGCACGGCCACCACGCGCACGTCGGGCCAGGCGGCTTTCAACACGCGCGCGATCCCGTTGAGGAGCGCGCCGTTACCCAGCGGAATCAACGCGACATCGAACCGGGGGCCGGCCAGCCATTCGAGTGCGATGGTGCCGGCGCCGGCCAGGGTTTCGAGGTCTCTTCCATCCTCTACAAACCGCGCGCCCGAGACCGCCGCGGCGGCGCGGGCGACCTCTTTCGCGGCGTCGAAGTCTACGCCCGCGAGGATCACCTCGGCGCCCAGGGCGCGCATGCGGTCCAGCTTGAGCGGGTTGGCGGTGACGGCGGCATACACCGTGAGCGGCACGCCGTGTGTTCGGCAGGCATAGGCCATGGCCTGGCCAAAGTTGCCGGCGCTGGCCGTGACCAGCGGCGCATCGGAAGCGCGGCGCGCCACCAGATAGTCCGCCCCCCGGCCCTTGAAGCAGCGAATCGGGTTGATGGATTCGACTTTAAGGGAAACCGCCACGCCCAGCGCGTCCTGCAGCGGCTCGCAGGCATACTGCGGACTCTGGAGAAAAACCGGGTCGATCGTGCGCGCGGCGTCATGGACGGTTTCGAGCGCGAGCCGGTGTTCGGGTAGGCCGCGCGTCATTATGGGGCATCCAGCAACTGGAGGAAGAAGTCCAGCCGGGCCTGATCCGGCAGCGGACGGGGCGCGGTGACGACGCCGAGATTCATGAGGGCCTCTTCTTGCGCGCCGAACGCCGGCCAGGCCGGCAGGCCGGCGCCGTTTGGATCCGCTGCGGAGGCGAAATTGGCCCAGTAGGACGAGGCCTGATCGGCCAGCAGGCTGTCCGATGCCTCCCAGTTGCGATTCAGCAACGAGAGGTTGTTGAATACATACGGCACCTCGCCGGTGTGGAACGCCCCGAACTCGGGATGCTCGGGCCAGGGAATGGCGCGTTCGAAATAATAGAGATAACTCGGCGTTTTCGCGGTAGCGGCGCGGAGGGTGGACCAGTGGATGAGCGCGGTCACGGCGCTTTCGCGGGCATAGGCCTGGACGGAAGCGGTCGCTTCGGAGTCGCTGCCGGCGGGATACAGCGCCAGAAAATCCTCCGCCCGGTCGCCGAAGCGGCTGCGAGCCATCGTGGCAAACGCATCGGGGGTGATGGCGTGGTAGATATCCGCCATAAATGCGCTGCCCTCATCGGCGTTAAAGCCGGCCAGGGTGGGCACGTCGTGCTGACGGCCGGCCTGGAAGGCACGGGGCACGTCCTCGGTGAGGAACGCGCCGTCGATGATCGGCCAGAAAAACGCCGGCGGAGCGCCTTCGCGGGGTGTCGTGAGATCTGTCCACGACAGGGCGCGAAGGGCGGCCAGTGAATCGGCCCCGTACGCTTTGGCGAAAGCCAGGCCTGTTCCTTCGGCTGTTTCTCGGGCGGGCGTGGCAAGCCGGCCGATGCCCGCGATCGTACCCGGGCCGCTCTGGAGGATGGCCCGATGGAAGAGGCCGGCCGCCATCGGAGACGCGGTGAGATAGTGGACGGAGAAGGCGCCGGCGGATTGGCCGGCTACGGTCACCCGGTCCGGGTCCCCGCCAAACGCCCCGATATTGCGCTTCACCCACTCGAGCGCGGCCACCTGATCCATCAGGCCGTAATTGCCCGAGGCGCCGGCTTCGGCGGTCAGCTCCGGGTGCGCCATGAAGCCTAGCACCCCCATCCGGTAGTTGACCGTCACGACGACGATGCCTTTTTTCGCGAGCGCCTCCCCGTCGTAGATCTTAACATCCCCCGATCCCTCCGAGAACCCGCCGCCGTGGATGTAGACCAGCACCGGCCGGCGCTCCCGGGCGGACTCAGCCCCCGTCCAGATGTTCAGGAACAGGCAGTCCTCGCTGATCTCGCCCTGGACCATGAATTCCTCCGTCCATGGCACACGGGACCCCTGGATATTCTGGATGCAGCTCGCCCCGAATGTGTCCGCGTGGTGAACGCCCATCCAGGGCCTAGGGGGCTGAGGGGCACGCCACCGCAAATCGCCGGTCGGCGCCGCGGCAAAGGGGATACCCTTGAAGACATGTACGGAAGGATCGGATCCTACGGCCCCGACGATGGTGCCGGTTTCGATGGTGAAAGGACGATCCAATCCGGGAGAGGCGCAGCCGGCGGCCAACGCGATAAAAAACATGCCGGCCGCGAGCCGGCCCAACCAGTCTTTCATACAGCAGTCAATCGGTGGGTAAAGCAGGACCTGCCGGAGGGGGCGGTCGTCCAGAGCGCGCTTAATGTACGAGCGGCCAAGTTGAGAAACGCGAGCCGGCGATTTTGGGACCAGGATCCACGTTCACGGATTTACGATAGGCCAGGTGCCCGGCGGGACAAACGCGGTTTCAGTCTGAGACCCCCGGAAGTTCGAGACATAGACGGCCGTCTCACGCAACAGCCGGGCGACATCGCTCAGTGCCGAATCTCCCAGGACGACGCCCAGATACACTTGGTCGGGACCCGAAAAATACGGCACGCGGGTCTGGGGGCCGTTCGCCATGATGGTCCGGTACGTCTCGTTTCGAAAACCATGCCCGTAAGGAAGCGGGAGGGCGAGGGGATCGCTGTCCGGCGTGTGGCGGGCGCCAAACAGATGGCCGAGTTCGTGCGCCAGGGCGTACCCCGTGGCGCCGGCCTGCCGCCAGTAGATGGCGACAAAGGCCGTGGCCGGCGTGGCCATCACCGCCGCGTTGATCGTCGACGCCGGATCGTTCGTGAACAGCGCCACGAGGTCCGCCTCCACCTCGTCACGCAGCGTATGTACCTCGTCCAGCACGCCATCCTCCCGCCCCACGAGGTAGGCCAGATCCTGCAAGCGCTCCGTCGTGGTATACTCAATCTCCCGCGCGCCCACCACCGTGAGCGCGACATCGACCCGGCTGTTGGCGAAGACGACGTTGGTCTCCGCCACCGCCGCCGCGATCGCCGCGTCGATGTCCACCGCCGCCGCGGCTGCATCCGGGGTGTAGACGACGAGCAGCGTCACTTCCGTCGCCAGGTTTTCGGGAGGATCGACGCCGTCGCAGCCGGCGAGGACGAACAGGATGAGGAAAAGGAGTCGTTTGTGCATTCTCACCCCTCAATAACAGCCACATACGTCACATAGTCCACCCACGGATTTTCCTGCAACGTCTCGATCACCATCGTCTCCTCCCCTTCCGGCACCCGGATTTCGACGTCGTTCGGGATCTTGGTCACCTCGAATGGGGACAGTCCGGTCGTCTCCTCGATGAGGCGGCGGACGGCCTCCTCGCCGGTGGGTGGGTGGAAGCGGACGACGAGGACAAAAAATGCCGGCACCCCGAGGCCATCGCTGCCCCAGCGGGGCGCGGTGGTCGATTCGACGCTGGCCACCTCCGCGCGATCGCGCAGGGCGCGGACGCGGGCCTCCGAAAAGGGCTCGCTCGACTGCACCTGGGCCACGACATCCGCAAACTGGACGACTATCGGCTCGTAGTCGGCCTCCCGCAACCAGGAGACCGCGTCATGTTCCGTTACCCCATCGACAAACACGACCGATAATCTGCCGCTTTCGATGACGATCTCGTCGGGGATAGTAAACGAGGCCTCCTGCGCTCGTAAAGGAGCGGTCGCGATGCAGGTAAGCAGCAGAAACGGGATAAGTCGGGGCATGGCGTTTCGGGTTATGCTGTGCGCGCCCGCTGCGGGAGCAGGGCGGGCAGAGTGTGCCTGGAGTTCCGCCGCGCGCTCGAGCAGGGCGGCCATCTCGTCTTCCGAATAGGTTCTTTCGCTCATACAGGGACTTTGGGAGATGTTTTGTACCCCCTGCGTCAGGTTGCCAGGAGGTCTCCTCGCAACGCTTTTGTCATGGCCACCCGCACCCAGCCGGCGAGGACATGACCCCGTTCGGCGGCGAGCACCGCGCGAAGGTCGTCCGAAAGCTGCTCTTCGGTCAGTTCGCGGAAGCCCAGTCGCGCGTAGTACGGTCCGTTCCAGGGGATGTCGCGAAAGGTGGTGAGGGACAACCGGTCGAAGCCTGTTTCCCGCGCCCAAGCCTCCACACGTTCGATGAGCGCCCGACCGATGCCCCGGCGTCCATAGGCGGGCAGCACATCGATCTCGCTTAAGAAGGCCGTATGGGCTACGATGTCCGCCAGTGCAAACCCGACCACCTGCCGCCCCGACACCGCCGCGGCCCAGAGCCGGCCGGCTCGTATGCCCTGATGGAGGACAGCATACGGCAGACAGCGATCCGACGCCATCGGCGGCGCCGGCAAGGCCTCGAAACGGGACGCCGCCTCCAGTTCGATTTCCGAGAGGCGGTGTATGTCGGCCTCCACGGCCTCTCGGATATAAAAAGCGGCTTCGTCCATCCTCGGGGTAACAGGCCGCGGTAGGCCGCTGTTCCGGCAGCCGGCGTTACTCAGGGCTGATCTCGAACCGCATGCTCTTCAGCACGGATTCGTACACCGGCCAGTTGGCATCGAAATGATCCCGCACCCCTTCGATGACGATCTGATAACACCGTGTGCCCCGGATGACGTAGTAGATTTGCCCCTGGATGGCTATCGGCGCATCCGTTTTCTGATAGGCATAGGCGGTGGCGTACCCGTCCGGAAACAGGTTGCGCGGGTCCGTGTCCGCCAGTACCTCTTCCTCGATCCAGCGCACATCGGGGGGATGGAACGGGAAGGATTGCCCGATGGATTTCCGGCCAAGCGAAAACAAAAACCGGCCATACCAGCCATGAAAGCCTTCCATCCGCACCTGCACGATGTGGTGGGCGTAAGCGGCCGGGTCGGGCAACATGGACGAATCTACCCGGGTCGTCACAAGCAGTCCATGGCCGTAGATCGCCGCGCTGCTATCCGCGCCCGTGTAACGGTTGTTCCGTTTCCGTTCATACTCGGCTTTCGAGACCAGCATGAGCGGCCCCACCTCTTCCCAGCCGGCCGGCACCTCGAACGTCAGGCCGATGGCGCTGTAATCGATTGGGACGACTCCGTCGGCTGGCGTGGAACGCTCGGATACAATGGCTACAAAAAGGGCTACTAACAGCAGGTAACGCATACACGGGTGAGTAAAGTTGCGCGGCCGACACGGGCGCGCTGCCTGCCAGTCGTCGCGACCCGGGAAGGTTGCTGGATGGGACGGGTGTAGCGTTTATCGGGGCGAGCGGCGCGGGGCACGGCATTCCGGCCACGGACGCGGCTCCTTCGTCCGCGGGTTGATCGGCAGCTGCGCCTTCTCGCGCCCGACGCGATCCGGGTCTTCCGAGGCCATGTAGGCGATCATCGCGGCGAGCGTCGCGTTTTCCTTCAGGTCGTCGAATACGATCTTGTCGTACGTATCGCGGTTGGTGTGCCACGTGTACTGACGGTATTCGTCGTAGGGCGACTGGAACCGGAAGCTCGGCACGCCGGCGCAAACGAACGACGAGTGGTCGCTGCCGGAGTTATTTTGTGCGCCGGGCATTTCGAGTTCGATCCGACCCGAGATCTCGGTGGGTACGACCGACATCCAGCGCGGGATGTGCGCGTCGGCGTCCAGATACCCCTGCCCTTCGATTTTCTCAAAGCGCCACGTGCCGTTGTCCTGGTTAAATGCGACTTGAAGGCCCTCCATCACTTCGGGATGATCTTCCCGAAATACGCCGGAGCCGATCAAGCCCATCTCTTCAGCCCCCCAGTGGCCCACGAGGATGGTGCGTCGTGGATTTGGATAGGTAGCCTTGAGAATGCGCATGGCCTCAAGCATCGTAATGGTGCCCGTGCCATTGTCCGTGGCGCCGGTGCCGGCGTGCCACGAATCCAGGTGCGCGCCCAGCAGTACGTATTCGTTGGGTAGTTCGCTGCCTTTTAACTCGGCGACGACGTTGAACTGCGGCACTTCCCCCAGCTTCTCGGCGTCGGCGTTGACGCGGAGGCGAACGGGGCGGCCGCTACTGGCGAGGCGGTACATCAGCCCGTAATCCTCGCAGGACACATCGATCCCCACAGCCTGCGTGGCGGAGGTGCTGAATACCTTGTTGACCCCCCAGCCGCCCGACCACCGGGAGGTGAGCACACCGGCCACGCCGATGCTATCCAACACCGCCTCGCGACGGAACGCCGGCCCGATGGGTTTCATGCGCTCCTCCCAGGCCATCCGGTCCGCCATGCGCAGCGAGTCCAGGCGTTGGATCGTCTCCTCACGCGCGTTGGCCTTCAGTTCTTGCTGGGCGCGGCACATCCGCTCCGGGGGCGTCGTCATCACAAACTTCCCGCGAACGCTTGTCAGCCACGCCGGCAGGGTCTCGGCGGTCAGGCCTTCGGGCGCCATCACCACATCGCCTTCGACCGGACCATTGGTGCCGGGGCTCCAGGCGAGCAGTTCGGCTTCGAGGGACTGGACGCGGGGCTCGATCATATCGATGTGGAGCGCCCCCTGGCGCCAGCCGGTCCAGGTGCCGTAGTGCTCCTTGCGGGCCGACACGCCCCAGGAAGTGTACACCTCGAGCAGCCACTCCTGCGATGCCGCCAGGTTCTCCGAGCCGGCGAGGCGCGGCCCGAAGAAGTCGACGAGTTCATGCGCCAGCGCCTCGGTTTGTGACCGGTCGATGCCTTCTTCCCACATCTTCTGGATGACCGGGTCGTTGGTGGGGAAGGTCTGGCCGGCGGCGGACTCGCCGGCGGCCGTCAGGAGCATGATCACCAGAGCAGGCAACACGCAAAATCTCGAAACAGGCATGGCGACACTTGTCATGGGTTGCAGTAGATTGGGCCGATCGGACGATTTTGCACCAATATACAACATCCCTATGACCCACCGTACCCTCGGCAAAACCGGCTTCCACATCTCCGACATCGCCCTTGGCACCTGGCAGGTGGGCGGCAAATGGGGATCCGCTTTTGATCATACCCTGGCGGACCGCATTCTGCGCGAGGCGATCGACAGCGGCATCAACTTCATCGACACGGCGGACGTGTACGGCGGCGGCGAAAGTGAAAAGGCCGTCGGGCGCGCGGTGCGAGCCTCTCGCGAACGGATATACGTGGCCACGAAGTGCGGCCGGCAGCTCAAACCGCACACCGACGCCGCCTACACGCCGGCGGCGCTCCGCGGCTTTGTCGAACAGTCGCTGGTGCGGATGGGCCTCGATTGCCTGGACCTCGTCCAGCTCCACTGCCCCCCGACCCCGGTGTACTACCGCCCGGAAATCTTCGAGACCTTCGAACGGCTACGGGAAGAGGGCAAAATCCTGCACCTGGGCGTGAGCGTCGAAAAGGTCGAGGAGGCCTTGAAGGCGATCGAGTTCGATACCGTGACGACCGTCCAGATCATCTACAATCTGTTTCGACAGCGCCCCCACGACCTGTTCTTCCCCCGGGCCGCCGAAAAAAACGTCGGCATCATCGTGCGCGTCCCGCTGGCCAGCGGGTTGCTGACCGGTGCCTATTCGGCCAGCACGGTGTTTGCGCCGGGAGACCACCGGCGCGACAACCGCCAGGGCGAACACTTCGACCGGGGCGAGACCTTCGCCGGCATCCCGTACGAGGTCGGCCTGGCCGCCGTCGACCGCGTGAAGGCCTTACTGCCGGATCAGGCCAACCTGGCGACGATGGCGCTGCGCTGGGTCCTCATGCGGCCCGAGGTGAGTTGTGTGATCCCAGGGGCGTCGCGTCCGGAGCAGGTAGCCGCCAATCTACAGGCCGCGAACCTGCCGGCGCTATCCGCCGGGGCGATGGCAGGAATCCGACAGATCTACGAGGAAGATGTAAAACCCTGGGTGCACCAGGTGTGGTGATGGGTCACTGCCGCTCGATGAGCCCGAGTCGCCACGGTAACTCCTCGTAGGGACCCACGTGATCGCGCCCTAACAGCCCCTGAATCAGCCAGATCGGGTGATCGGCATCATACTCCAGATACTGATCGAATCCGGTGCGCAACGCTTCGCCGTGCGAAACCTCCTCGGTCCACATCGGAACGTCGGGCGACGGCTGTAGGAGATCGCCGGTCGCATAAGGCGATTCAGTACGCGTCCACGGGCCGGCGAGATGCTCGGCCACGGCCAGACCGAACGAGCGCGCACCGTTTTCGTTCAGTTCGAAGATCATGTGGTAAGCTTCCTGGCCGGCGACTTTGTATACGTGCACCGCTTCGTGCACGCCGGCTAGAACCGTCTGTGGCGCGCCCCAGTCAGCGGGAAAGGCCTCGACCCGCGTCGTACGCACCACTACTTCGTCGTGCGAGCGCGTGTAGAAAAGATACACGGTGGCCGTATCCGCGATTATCCAGAAGTCGATCCATTTGGCAACCTCATCCTTCTCCAGCAAAGGCGCCGGCGCGCTCCAGTCGTCCGGGCGATCGGGGCGATCGGCCACAGCATACACGGGCTGGTAGTTTGCGTCGCGCGTTTGATACACCAGATACCACTGCTTTCGAGGCGCAAAGTAAAAGATCTGCGGAGCGGCGGCATATCCCGTCTTATCCAGCAAGCCGGTGAGCGGCGTCCGGTGTGCCCTATTCAGGTCTTCCAGTCGCTCGGCGGCGACATACCCCAGGCCATACCGGCCCTGGCCCCGGGACGTATAAAATACATGCCAGCGCCCCTCGAATTGAACGACGCTCGGGTCTTTTACCGCCGTCGCGTCGAACGTATCGCCGGCGTTCTGCGGCGCGAGCACGGAGGCACGAAGCGCCCATCCGCCGGGTGTATCGGGACCACACGCCGCCAGGCAGAGGGTGATCGCAAACAGACCTGCTGTCCCTACACCTGGTCGGCTCATGACATTCCCACCGTCGACGCAACCCACGAGATTGAGAGAGAACGAGGTGCACCCGGATGCCTTGTAGGGGTCTTCATGATTGTCGGTGATCCAGCGCTACGGTAAAGTGACACGCCATCGGCTGTGCGCGGCCACGGTAATGTAGATACCCGTGCCCGGGGTATCAATGGCGCCGGCCTAGAACAGAGCAGATGAAGCATCTGCGTTCGATTCATTCGACCAGGCGATAGGATCACGGCGTCGCGCACCACGCCCACGTTATGCGTATTCGTAATCATCACCGGCGAGCCCGAAGGGATGAGGAGTGCCATCGCGAGCGCGATCCAGACGCCCGAAAAACGGTTGCGTAAGCGCATGACAGGTTACCGCGGCGCCATCGAAACCTCGATCCGCCCGAGATGCTCGAATATGACCTCTGCGCGATCTCCGGCGGCAATAGTCGGATTGTCGATCAAACTGCCCGTGACCACGATTTCACCGGCGCGGAGCATCCGGCCATGTTTGGGCAGCTCATTCGCCAGCCACAGCAGCGCGTCCCAGGGCGTCGTGCCAAGGATCTGTTTGCCCTCGCCCGAGGACATGATCTCGCCATTCACCTCCGCGCGGGCCATTTCTTTCGCGAGGTCGAGCGAATCCACGGGCACGCGGACGTTTCCGAGGAGGACGCCGGCGTTCGACAGCGCGTCGGCGATCATGTGGTGGATGGTCGGCACCGTGTCCCCTTCGTGAAGGGCGCGCATCCGGATGGAGATGAGTTCGATCGCGCCCGTCACTTCCTTCACCGACGCCCTCAACGCTTCCATCGACACCTCCGGCCCGGGCACATCGCTCCCCATCACAAATCCAATTTCCGCCTCCACCTGGACGTTCCCGTCCACGAACCGGGCCGGCGGCAATACGGCGCCCGGTTCAAATCGATCCGAAGCCAGCATATAGGCAAACGATGGATCGGGGGTCGGTGCGGCCGCCGTGACGCGCGATCCTCCCATCTTCCACCCGATCAGTTGCTCGCCGGCCGCCTCCTGCAGAGCCAGGGCCTCCCATTGGATAGCGTAGGCGCCCTGCCGATCCAGGGCCGGAACACCCTGCGCCAGGGCGTCGGTTGCTTGAGCAGCCCGCTCTTTATCCAACAGAAAACGAGCGATCTCGGCCGGTGACGTCTCGGGCCCGATGGCCACGGCAGCGCCGGCTTCGCGAGGCGGCTCGCCCGGCTCGCAGCCGGCTGCCACCAGAAGCGACAAGCCCGCGAGACTCAAACCAATGGATTTTAACAACATGGGGATGTGGGATCTCTTGCCTGAGAATTCGTCGAACCGTTCAGGATACAACCTGAAAAGATGCCATCCAACACGACACCGAGGGTACGCAGGGCAGCGCGTCCACGTCTATAAGAAGTATAGTCCTCCCAGAACGAGACCTGCTCCCATGCGTACATCATGCCCTACCCGTTTCACCATCTACCCGTCCCGCCCATGCCGGCCGACCCCATCGCCCTGCGCCGCTTTACCGTTCGCGAGTACTACGCGATGGCTGAAGCCGGCATCCTCGGTCCAGACGAACGCGTCGAATTGCTTGACGGTCAGGTGGTCGCCATGTCCCCGATAGGCGCACGGCATGCGGACCGCGTATCGAAGCTAGCGGAATATTTCGTGGTTCGCGCGCTGGGGTTGGCATCTGTCAGAATTCAATGCCCCATTCGGCTTGATGATCTCTCCGAGCCAGAGCCAGATCTTGCTCTCGTCCGAATCGAACATGACTATGGTGATGCCCATCCGGATGCCGCAAAGGTGCACCTGGTGCTCGAAATAGCTGAATCCTCCCTCAAGAAAGATCTTCGGACAAAAGTCCCGATCTACGCCAACGCAGGCATCCCCGAAGTGTGGGTCATTGCCCTGGAAGACGATCGCGTACATGTCTTCCGCGACCCCGCCCACGGAACCTACCGCTACGAGACCGTGCTCGACCGACGGTCCACGATACAACCCGAACGTCTGCCGCTCCTCGGACCGATAGACGTCGATGTATTACTGGGGAGGTAAGAGGAGGCACGCCACGCTTGGCTGTCATGAGTTCGCCTCACCCCCGCGTCAGCAGCTTGTACAGCACCGGCACCACGACCAGCGTCAGCACCGTCGACGCGAGCAGTCCGCCGATGATCACCCACCCCATCGGGCTCCACATGGTCGAGTTCGTGAGGGTCAGCGGCAGCAGGCCGCCGACGGTGGTCAGGGTGGTGAGCACAATTGGACTGAAGCGCGTGGCGCCCGCCTCCCGGACGGCCTGTTCGACGGTCCGCCCCTGTTTTACGAGTTGGTTAGCATAATCAACCAGGATGATGGAGTTGTTGACGACGATCCCGACGAGGCTCGTCAGCCCGATGAAGGCGGAGAAACTGAACGTGTAGCCGGTGATGAGCAGCGCCGGCACCGCGCCGACGATCGCCAGGGGCACGGCCGTGATCACGATCAGCGGCTGGCCGAACGAGCGGAACTGGAGGACGAGCACGCCCAGAATCCCGAGGAGCGCGACGACGAGGGCGGATGTCAGACCCGAGAAGCTCTCCTGCTGGGATTCGAGTTTGCCGGCCACGAAATACCGGTAACCCGCCGGCCACGGATACGCCTGCAACTGCTCGATGACCCGGTCCGTCACCTCGAACTCGGAATATCCCTCCTCCACGAACGAAGTCACGGTGACGTTGCGCTCCAGGTTGTAATGGTCTATGCGGGTCGCGGCCGATTCCAACTCCACGTCGGCCACCTGGCGGAGCGGGATGCTGGCGCCGGTGAACGAACTCACGTTGATCCGGTCAAAGTCGGCCATGGTAGGCTGACCTTCCAGCGGCAGACGGACGACGATGGCGTGGTCCTCCCCGCCGGCGTCCCGATACGTCGCCACCGGCAGGCCGGCGAGGCCGGCGCGCACCGTTCGGTCGATCTCCACCAGCGGCACACCGAGCAGGCCGGCCTTGTCCCGGTTGATGCGGACGTGGAGGTCGGTCTTAGGGTCCCGCATCGGGTTGTCGATGTTGTCGGTGCCGTCGGTGCCCTGCATGATGCCCTCCACCTCGCTGGCCAATCGCTCCAGTTGATCGATCTCGTCGCCGATGACCTTGATAGCGATCGGCGCCTCCACGGGGGGGCCGTTTTCGAGTTCGAGAATATCGATGTCGGCGCCCGGTATAGCCGCGAACGCCGTCTTCAGCTCACGGATCAGCGTGCGCATGACGCCGATGTCCGACGCCTCGACCATGATCTGCGCGATATTGCTCTTTTCGCCGCGGGGGATGACGTTGTAATAAAACCGGGGATTGTCTCGCCCGATGTTCGCGGCGTATCCCGCCACCTCGTCGCGGCCGGCCAGTACGGCCTCGACCTGCCGCGTGACGGCGTCGGTGTAGTCGAGGTTAGCGCCTTCCGATGTCTCGACATTGACGATAAACTGGGGCTTCTCGGCTTTCGGGAAAAGTGAGACGCCGACGAGCGGGAACAGCGCCAGGCTGCCGGCGAACGTCGCAAAGGCCGCGATCAGCACCAGCGCGGGCCGGCGTAGTGCGCCGGTGAGCGTACGGGCATAGGGGCCGGCGACCAATCGATCCAGCCCCCGCTGCAGCCAGGGCGTGCGCCGCGCCGTTCCGTCGCCCACCTTCAAGTAGCGGCTCGCCAGAAAGGGCGTCAGGGTAAGCGAGATCAATAGCGATGCAAGCAACGCATAAATCACGGTCACCGGCATGCTGCGAATGTACTGGCCGCTATCACTCTCCATGAACACGATCGGCAGAAAAGACAACACCGTGGTCGCGGTCGACGCCACGATCGGCCAGCCGACCTCCTTTGTCCCCTGGATCGCCGCTTCGTAGCCTGAGTGACCCATCTTTCTAAATCGGGTGATGTTCTCGACGACCACGATGGCGTTATCGACCAACAACCCGAGCGCCACCACCAGCCCGACGATACTCATCTGCTGGATGCCGTACCCGCTCATGTCCACCCAGCCGATCGCGATCATCACGGAAACAGGGATCGCCAGGACGACGATGGCCGACGCGCGGGCTCCCAGCGCCAACAGGATCACTACGCCGACCAGCAGAACGCCCTGGAGCAGGTTGCCAAAAAAGCTATTTACCCGTTCGTGAACGCTGATCGACTGATCGAAGGCGGTCTCCATCCGAACCCCCTCCGGCAGCGCCCGCTCGAACTCGGCCAGCCGTGCGTTGAGACCCTCCATCACGGTGAAGATGTTGGTGCCTTCGCGTTGCACGACCGTTACGAACACGGCCCGCTCGCCGTTGTACCGCGCGCGGTAGGTGTCGTCTTCGAAGCCCATGTCGACAGCCGCTATGTCCTTCAAATACACGATCCGATCCCCCATACTGTGGACGATCGTGTTCCGGATGTCGTCCAGCGAACCGTAGTCGCCGCTCGTCTGTATGTTGTACCGACGCTGCCCCAGATCCACGCTGCCCCCGGGGATGTTCTGCGCGTTCGCCTGGATGGACTGAACGACGCGATCCAGCGGCAAGCCGATCTCCCGCATCTTATCAAGATCGAGCCCAACGCGCACTTCCGACTCCGGGTACGCCCAGGTCTCGGCGCGCATCACGCCGGCCACCCGCTCCAGCTGTTTCTCCAGTTCCTCGGCCTGCTCCTGCAACACGCGGTAGCCGGCCGCTTCGGAAACGAGCGCCACCTGAAGGATGGAGACATCCGCCGTCGAGAACCGGAAGGTCTCCACCGAAAGAACGCCCGGCGGGAAATCCCCTCGCACCCCGTTCACCGCCAATGTCACCTTGTCGTAGGCGTCGTCGGGTTCTACGTTCGAATAAAACTCGGCAACAACCGTCGCCACGCCGTCCTTCGTAGTGGACGCCATGCGCCGGATATCCTCCAACTCATTGAGGGCCTCTTCGATCGGATCGACGATCAAGCTCTCGAGGTCCGCCGGGCTGGCCCCCGGAAACACGACGATAATACTTGTCCCGGGGGTCTGGATCGCCGGGTCCTCCGCGCGCGGCATGGTCATGAAGCTGACAACACCGAGCAGCGTCAGCAACACCATCATGACGATGGTAAACGGGTAGTTCTGGATGGCGAGGGAAGGGAGTTTCATAGGGCAAAATGAAAAGGGCAAAAGGCAAAATGAAAGGGCAAAATGGATGGGGTTAATCGACAACCCTTACCGAGTCGCCATCGTTGAGGAAGCCGGCGCCTTCGGTGATCACCTCGTCCACCCCCTCGAGGCCGGCCGCTACCGCCACTTCGTTATCGAGCATTCGGCCGATCCGGATCACATGTTTTTGCACCTTTCGGTCGCTGCCGAGGCCATAAACGATCCCTTCCTGGCCATCTCCCTCCACCAGCGCCTCCACGGGCACGAAGTCGTAGGTCTCTGCCTGCGACGGGTACAACGAGGCGCGGGCGATGAAGCCGGACTTGAGCTTGCCGGCGGGATCCGCGATCGCGACTTCCACTTCGAAGGTGCCACTCAGCGGGTCGGCGGCGTCGGCTATCTCACTGACGTAGCCCGTAAACAAGACATCCGGATAGGCATCGAAGGCCAGATGAACGGAGTCCGCCAGGCTCAGTTTTACGATGTCGCGATCGGCCAGACCCATCCTCACGATCCACCCGCTGGTGTCGCCGGCGAACAGGAACAGCGGCTGACCGGCCTGCACCAACTCGTTGGGCTCGGCGAGCCGGCGTAAGACACGGCCCGACACGGGTGCCACGATGGTGGCATGCTGCCGGTTGAAGGCGGCGATGCGCAGGCTGGCTCCCGCAATCTCGGCGCCCGTGCGCGCATCCTGCACCTGCTCAAGCGTCGCGACCGAGTCCGCGAACAGCGCCTCAACCCGTTCAAGATCCCGTTGGGCTTTCTCGTCGGCCCGTTCCGCCTGGAGCACCTGGGCGTCGATCTCCGTCCGGTTGAGCTGCGCGAGCACCGCGCCGGCGCGAACCCGCGCGCCTTCATCGACAAACAGCCCATCGACCAGGCCGCCGATCTTGAAGGAGAGTTTCATCTCGCTCTTGGCCGCCAGTCGGCCGCTGGTGTAGATCGGCATCGGGCGGGTATCCCGCACGACCGGAGCAGTGCGCACCGCCAGCGCATCCGACGGGGGTCCAGGCTGCTCGGCGTCGGCGTTGCGGTTGCAGCCGACGAACGCGAGGGTGGCGAGCAAAAGTGCCGGCAGCAGCGCCAGGGTCAGGACGTTCGAGCGCCCGGCGCCAGAAAGAGGTACCAATTGATCGATTTTCATGGGGTGTGGCCTTGATTGAATCGTACACGTTGTGCTTTACCGCCGCCTCGTCATCCCCAACTTGATTGGGGATCCATGCGAGGCTTGATGGTTGCATGGTTCCCCGCGTTCGCGGGGATGACGGCAGGGGGAAAGACTATGATCACCAGGTGCTAAGCCCTGAGCCGTCATTCGCCGCCGGCCGCGAACTCCAACTCGGCAAGCCGGATGAGGAGATCGTACCGGGTGATGTTCATATTCAGCTCGGCGCGGGTCCATACGTCTCGGGCATCAAGCAGCGTCACCTGATTTTCCATCCCCTCCTCGTATTTCCGGGCCACGCGGCGGTACCCTTCGCGCGAGGCGAGGAGGCGCTCCTCGGCCGTGGCGAGGGAGCGATGGGCGACCTCCAGGTTATCCATAGCGTCCTGCACCTGCAGCCGGATCTGATCGTCCAGCTCTTCCCTCTGGAGTTCGAGCCGGCGGGTGTCGAGGCGCGCCTGCTGGATGCGAGCGCGTTCCTGGAAACCGTCGAATAACTTCCACTGGAGGACGACCGACGCCATGTAGTAGGAACGGTCGCCGGCGATGCCATAGTCCTCCCCCTGAATCCCGAGATCAAATGCCAGCGCCACGCCGGGCATCGCATTACTTCTCTGGATGTCGATCGAGGCGCTCGATGCCAGCACCGCGGCATCCAGCTGCTTCCGTTCCTGCCGCCGCGCGAGGGCGTCTATGGCGACGGCTTCGGACGGACGGAGTACCGCAAGCCGGTACGTGGCGACCGGCAGCCGAGCGTCGTCGGCCGGCGCGTCGATAGCGGCATCCAGCGGGCGATTGAGGAGGAAGTTGAAATACGATCGGGCCAGATCGCGCTGGCGCGCGGCATCGGCCTGCTGCTGTTCCACATCGAAAAACTCGGCCCGCGCGCGCATCACGGCCTCGTCGGTCGCCTTCGCGTATTGCACGAGCCGCTCGTTCACGCGGACATTTTCCGCGACCACGCCATGCGCCGAGGCGAAAATATCGACGGCGCGCTGGGCTTTCAGGTAATCGTAATAGGCCACCTTGATGTCGCGCGCCAGTTGCCGCCGAAACGCCTCGAGCCCGGCTTCCTGCGCCTCCATCAGGTGACCCTGGAGCCGGTAATTTTGCCGGATCGCCGGCTGGTAAATCGGCTGCAGGAGGCGGACACGCGTATCCTGCTCCCGCTCCCGCAAAAACGGAATCTCGACGTTTTCGATCGTCGGGAACGGCGCGGGCTGCCCCTGCGACCCCAGGATGTCGTTCAACGTCTGGTACACCGGGTTCATGAGGTCGCCCACGGGAAACAGGATCTGCCGGCCCCCGCCGGCGCGCGAGTAACGCGCCTCGAGGCGGATTTCGGGCCAGAACATCCCCCGCGCTTCGTCCAACGCCCGAAGGCTCTTCTCCAGATCGAGCGAACGCTGTTGGAGCGCGAGGTTACTGACCAGGCCGGCCTCGACATACCCTTCCAAGGGTGTCTGCGCCCGAGCCGGCTCGGGCCGGAACAGGTAGACGCCCAACAGCGCCGCCAGCAGAAGCAGCAGCCAGAAGCGGCCATTGACGGCACATATGCATTGGCGTTTCATCATCTTTTGACGTTTTGTCAATGGAAAAAGCAAATTTTTTTATCCCGGGGTTGGCGGGGCGAGTGCGCGCAGCATCATGTGAAATCCCTGGTCGATGAGGGCTTCGCTGTGGACCTGGTGGAGTTCGAATAACATGTCCGCTTTGTTCGCGGCCAGCTGAATGATGCCGTGGGTGAAGCCCCAGAGATTGATCCCCGTCAGCATGGGGTCTCCGACATCCGGCCGAATCGAGCCGTCGGCGATACCTTCGGTGATGACGGCGGCCATGAACTGGAGGATGCACTCCCCCTCGCGCATACATGCGGTAGCATTCTCCGTGGCCTCGACAGGCGCCATCGGCACGGCGCGCGCCTCGATGTCCGCCATCGCCTGGAAATACAGCGGTTGTTCGCGGTGGAAGGCTACATAGGCCCGTCCGATGGCGGTGATCTTGTGCAACCCATCCGGCTGGTGGACGACGGCCGTTTCAAACGCTTCCCGAAGCCGCTCGAAGGCGCGCACCGTCAGCGCCAGGTAAAGGTCGTCCTTGTCTTTAAAGTAAAAATAAACGAGCCCACGGCTCAGCCGGGCTTCGTCCGCCACATCCGCCATCGTCGCCCGGTCGAGACCCTTCATCGCGAACACGCGCTCCGCCGCATCGACGATTTCGGTGCGCCGGCGCTCTTTCTCTTCCTGACGTCGTTCTGAGGTGGACATGGCTTAGAAGACTATTGACACTTTGTCAACTCTTTTACAGGAGTACAACGATCAAGTTGCCGCCGCATCGATATTTTTTACTGCTACTTTTCTAGCCGGCATCCCGGGCTCCTGTAACATCGCTTCGGCGTCGGCCGTACGGAGCCAGAGTGTACGACCAGCCGCCACGAGCCGGCCCTCCCATTCACCCGCCACTTCGAGACTTATGAAAGGAGCCAAACGCCTGATGTTGATATTGGGCATCATCATAGTCATCGTTGGCGGCGGCGGAGCCGCCTACAAAGCGTACAGTGACAAGGACCAAGAAGAGGTCATCCCGCATGTCTTGGCCTCCCGGGGCGACATCGTCGACAAGGCCCTGGCCGTAGGCACCATCGAGCCCCGCGTCGAAGTGAGCGTCAAATCCCAGTTCTCCGGCGTCGCCCGCCGCCAGTTCGCCGACGTGGGCGACTTTGTGAAGGCCGGCGATCCGCTCCTCGAGATCAAGCCCACCCCAACCCCCCGCGAACTGGTCGACGCCGAGCGCATGATCCAGCTGCGCGAGCTTGAGGTGAACAATTTGAAGGCGGAATACGACCGCCAGACGACGCTGCACGACAAACAGCTGGTGGCCGACCAGGAATTCGAGCGCTCCCGCCGCAGCTACGAAGAGGCCCGCCTGCAGGTCCAGATAGCCCGTGAGCAGTTGGAGTTGCTCCGGGAAGGCCGCGTGTCCACCGAAAGCGGCAGCTTCGAAACCGTCGTCCGCGCCCCCGTCAGCGGGTTTATTCTGGATAAGATGGTCGAGATCGGCGACAACGTAGTGCCCCTCACCTCCTACCAGGAGGGCACGGTGCTGATGACGATGGCGGATATGAACGACCTGATCTTCCGCGGCACGGTAGATGAAATCGATGTAGGGCGTCTCAAGGAGGGCATGAACTCCGTCATCAAAGTCGGCGCCCTCCCTAACGCCAAGGTCACCGGCTTGCTGGCCAGGATCTGGCTCAAGGCTGAAAAAGAGGACAACTCGACCGTTTTCCCCGTCGAACTCGAAATCCTCTCCGCCACCGAGAAAGAGGCCACCTCTCCGGAAAGCAACCCGGCAACCGTGGTGCTTCGGGCCGGCTATTCGGCCAACGCCGAGATCATTATCGAACAACGGGTGAACGTCCTGCTGATCCCCGAACGCGTCATCGAATTCAGTGGCGACACCGCGCGCGTGAATGTCCTCCTGGCCGACAACGCGCTGGAGGAACGCATCATCCAGACTGGCCTAAGCGACGCCATCCAGATCGAGGTCCTCTCGGGCATTGCCGAGGGCGATAAGGTCCGGGAGAAACCGCCAAAGGTGATTGAGTAAATGGTTACAGGTTACAGGTTATAGGTTGCAGGTTGCAGGCTTAGAAGCCGTTCAGAATTGCATATGGCATACAGAGCAAGTCATCCCGCGAAGGCGGGGAACCATCCAGGCTTTAATGTTGCGCTGAAGCAAGCCAGGAACTGCAAGTGAGGTATTCTCGATTGTTCAATGGGTCCCCGCGTTCGCGGGGATGACGAACCGAGTGAGAGTACCGTTGATAAACCCACTTTCAACTCCTGATTCGCATTACTACCTGGATCATACGCTGTGACAGCGATCTATTTCGGTCAATCGATCGCGCTTTTTTGATCTCAAACGGCTACTTCAGTTCATTGAGCATCGTCATCCTCGCGAATGCGGGGAACCATCCAGGCTTTAATGTTGCGCTGAAGCAAGCCAGGAACTGCAAGTGAGGTATTCTCGATTGTTCAATGGGTCCCCGCGTTCGCGGGGATGACGATAAAAAGAGATCTCCGTGTCAACGGCTCCACCCGATAGAACACCATTGCGCGAATAGCGGCTGCCACTTTACAGCGCCTGACATACCTCGCGCCCGCACACCAGGAATCAACCCATGCGTTTCCTCGCCACGTTATCCCAGTTTTTCTACGACCTCTGGGCGCAGCGCCTGCGGACGACCCTGACGATCCTCGGCATCACCTGGGGTACGGTGGCGGTGATCGTCCTGCTGGCCTTCGGTGTCGGGCTCGAGAAGCAGTCGCGTAAAAACATGCACGGCATGGGGGATGGCATCGTGGTGATGTTCGGCGGGCGGACCACCAAGTCGTTTGAAGGGTTTCCGGACGGGCGCGAGATCCCTCTCCGGGAGGAGGACGCCATGATGCTCGCTCGGGAGATTTCGGAAATCGAAAGCATCAGCCCGGAGTATATCGAGCGAAACACCGCGGTGCGGGTGGGTCAGGCCTCGACGATGCCGGCGATCACGGGGATTTACCCGGTTTATGGCGATATGCGTAACGTCATCGCCGAGCCCGGCGGACGGTTCATCAACACGCTCGACATGCAGAACCGCCGGCGGGTGGCCGTGCTCGGAAACGAGATCAAGCGCCTCCTTTTTGCGGACGAGGACGCGATAGGGAAACAGATCATGGTCGGCGAGGCCGCCTTCACCGTGGTCGGCGTGATGCAGCCCAAGACGCAGAATTCGTCCTACAACTCGCGGGATTCAGACCGGATGTTCATCCCGGCCAGCACCCATAAGTCGCTCTTCGGAGACCGGTACGTGAACAACATCATCTATCAGCCGGCGGACCCCCTGCTCAGCGAAGCTATCGAGACCCGCGTGTACGAGGTGATGGGCCGGCGCAACCGGTTCGACCCGACCGACGAGGACGCCCTCGGCATCTGGGATACCAACGAGGCCGACAAGTTCATGCGGGCCTTTTTCCTCGGATTCAACATCTTTATGGGCGTCATCGGGAGCTTCACCCTCACGGTGGGCGGAATCGGGGTGGCGAACATCATGTACGTCGTCGTCCGCGAGCGCACCCGCGAGATCGGCGTGAAACGGTCGGTCGGCGCCCGCCGGCGCGACATCCTCATGCAGTTCTTCGGCGAAACATTCCTGATCGTGGGCATCGGCGCCACGCTCGGTTTCGGCATCGCTGTCGGCCTCGTGAAGGCCCTCGCCTTCCTCCCGATCCAGGACGCCGTCGGCACCCCGGAAGTGTCGCCCATGGTGGCCGTGACCACGATGGCATTGCTCGCCATCATCGCCTTCCTCGCCGGCTTCTTCCCCGCCCGCAAAGCCTCCCGGCTGGACCCGGTGGAGTGCTTGCGAACTTGAAGTGGTTGCAGGTTCGCAGGTTAAAAGTATAAAGCCTGCCAACCTCAACTTGCCAACCTGCAACTTGCCAACCTGCCAACCTGCAACCCCCATGTGGAAAATCCTCCTCCAGGAATTCTGGAACGACCTGCGGACGCAAAAGACGCGGGCGTTTCTGACGATGTTCGCCATTACGTGGGGGACGCTGTCGGTGGTGCTGTTGCTGGCCTTCGGCGAGGGGCTGGGGCGGACGATGCAGAGCGGGCTGCTGAATGCCGGCGACCGCATCTTCCAGATCTACGGGGGCGAAACCAGTCAGTCGTATGAGGGCCTCGACAAAGGCCGGCGCATCCGGCTCATCCGCGAGGACCTCGACCTGCTTCAACGGTCGATCGCGGACGTAGACCTTGGCAGCATCTCCTACGGCCGCTGGGGCGTAGCGCTCCAGGTGGGGCAAAACAAAACCACGACGTACATGGAAGGCGTCGGCGAAGCCTTTGAGGATATGCGGCGCATGTATCCCGCGGCCGGTGGGCGTTTTCTGAATGCCATCGACGAGTCCCAGAAACGCCGCGTCGTGTTCCTGGGGCCGGAACTGGCCGGCCGGCTCTTCGGCGAGACCGAGCCTGTTGGGGGATCGGTGATGATCGACGGTCTCCCGTTCACCGTCGTCGGCATCATGCAGGAAAAGCTTCAGACCTCAATGAACAACGGGCCAGATGCCAACCGCGCCATCATCCCCTCGTCGACCTTCGAGACGATTTACGGGCATCGGTACATCGACCATATGGTCCTGCGGCCGCGCAATGTGGCGGTGGCGCCGGCGGTCAAGCAACAGATCTACGAGGTGCTCGGACGTAAATACAAATTTGATGCGTCGGACGAGCGGGCGCTGGGCATCTGGGACTTCATCGAGAACGAGAAGGAAAGCGCCAAGGTGTTTATGGGCATCCAGCTCTTCCTGGGGCTCGTTGGCGGGTTGACGCTGCTGCTGGCCGGGGTGGGGGTGGCGAACATTATGTACGTCACGGTCAAGGAGCGGACCCGCGAGTTCGGCGTCAAGCTGGCGCTAGGCGCCCGTAAGTATCACATCAAAATCCAGGTGATCTTCGAGGCGCTCCTCATCGCCCTGATGGGCGGCGCGATCGGGTTGCTGGTCTCCTACGGCGTCGTCAAAGCGATCCAGAGCTTGCCGAACAAAGAGGGTGCGATGGAATTCCTCGCCAACCCTGTGCTCTCCACGCCAGTCGCTCTCCTGACGGTGGGCGTATTGACGGTGATCGGGCTCCTCGCCGGCTACTTTCCCGCGCGGAAGGCGGCGAACGTGGACCCGGTGGAGTCTCTCCGATACGAATAAGGTGTAACGTTCGAGGTTCGAGGGTTAAGGCGTTTTGCCCCTTAACCCTCGAACCTCGAACCTTAAACCCTTCAGATGTTGCTGGCGGTGCGGTACAACTCGAAGTACAAGGCCGCCTTGCTCTTGTATTCTTCCGCCATCCGCTGGCGTTGTGGCTCGGGCATGAGGAACAGGCGCCGGCGCGAGGACTCCAGGTAATCCCGATCGAGGCCTTGCAAACTGGTCAGCCCGTCACGGATCGAATCAACATGTATATTCTGCTGCATGGAAGTGCTTGTCATCAAATGGGGTACTTAACCTTGTAAAGAGATTTCAAAATACGTTAGCCGGCCGCCGAACCCGTACTCATTTAGACCAGAAGTGAACGGTACTTTTGGTGTACCGTACAGGCTACTTTGGCGCGGCGTGACGTTACTTTTGACGGCGTACCTCCAGCAACGCCGGCCGGTATCAGGAAAGTCCACCCAGGCCCATTGGAATGCGGATTCTACAACCCGTATTCGTGTGTATCTGCTGGAAACCGCCGGCCTATAATTCGGGCCTCCGAAAGTCCATTAGACTATCCGGCTCCACATGCGGCGATGCCACCGGCGCCGCATCCGGGTCCACGGGGGGCTGCCAGTCTGGATCCAACTCTACCGCCTCCCGCCGCACCTCGAACCGTACGACGACATCCGCCACGGAAGCCTGACCCGGCTGTAATCGATATTCCTCAAGCACTACCTGTACCTCCCGCCCATACCAGATCGCGCGGCAAAACGGCCCTTTTTTCGTATGCAGCGTATCCGAATACGGGGCGCGGCCCATCTTGCGTTCCAGCGTCCGTAACATGTCGAAAAAGCCGATCGTCTGGCCCTGCGAATTGTCAAACCGAACCTCCATCGAGACGAGGCTATCCACTTTCGGCAGGAAATACAGGGCGACACGCGCCATGTCGAGGCCATAGAGACTCCGCCCTTGGACGCCAAAAAAGGACTGCACGAGGCTGTAGTCGATCATCCCGACGGCGCCCCGGCGATCCGGGTTGGCCGTCCGACGGTACTGGTAGCGCCAGGTAGCGAACGGCTCGGTGATCTGGAGTTGGACGGAGCCGACTTCCTGCAGGGCGTCGAGCGCCGGGGAGGGGGCGTCGCGGCCGGCGGCGATCGCTCGTTGGATGCTCAGACGGCGCCCGCGCAGCTGGCGGTCGTACACCAGTAGCTCGGCATACCCCTCCCCCATCCCATACGCCAGCACCACACGTTCTCCTTCCCAGTGCCGCTGGTCGATCTGGACGAGCATGCCGGCACCGGCCACATCGTTCGAATACACCGCCGTCGGTATGCCATACCGCGCGATGAGCGAATCCAGCATAGCACGTTGTTGCACCGTGCCGGACTCCAGTTGGAACAACAGGGCATAGACCTGCCCATCGATCACCCCGGCGGTCGACCGAGTGAGCGACACACCCATCATCCGGCGATCGTTGGAAACCGGCAGCGGGAGCTGGTCGGCAAACCGGCTGCCGGCCGTTTCAAACTCCAGCACATCGTAATCGAGCCGTGTCCGCTCCGCCTCCCCGATGACGCTGCTGTAGAGCGAATCCCCCAGCACGTAGCCCTCAAACCCGTAGTCCGCATCCAGCCGGCCCACACCCGCGGGCATCGGCTGGCAGGCCGACACGCTGGCGCACAGAAAAGTCAGGAGCAGGACACACCGCATGGCTACGCTGGAGAACCGCTGAAGGGGAAACACCGGGCCATCCATGCGCCTTCCGGGAGGTCAGGCAGAAGGCAGGCCGTGCTTGATCACATGTTCCATAGCATCGACGAAGCGATCCAGTTCCTCTAGCGTCGTATATACGTTCGGCGTCACCCGGAGACCTTCGAATTCCGGGTGGATGATGGGGACGACGATGATCCGGTGCTCTTTCCAGAGGTAGTTTTTGAGCGCGGCCGTATCTACGCCCACTACCTGCACATTCCCGATCCCGCAGGACATGCCGGGTTTCAGGCTGGTGTTGAGGCGCACGCGGTCGTGGCGGAGCAACGCGTCGGCCCAGTACTTCGTGAGGTACCGCAACCGCTCTTGCTTCCGCTCGGCCCCGATGCCCTGGTGGAATGTGAGGGCATCGGCGATAGCGAGGTAATTGGCGGCCGGGTGGGTGCCGATCTCCTCGTACTTGCGGATGTTGTCGTCCATCGTATCCGGCGAGGCCATGAGCGGCCAGAGATCCTTGATTTTCTCTTTGCGGACGTACAACAGGCCGGTACCGTGCGGCGCGAGCAGCCATTTATGCAGGCTGGAGCCGTAATAATCACAGTCGAGATCAGCATGTGTAAACGCGAAGTGGGCGTAGGCATGCGCGCCATCGACGACCACCGGGATGCCCTTTTCCCGCGCCATCTGGACGACTTTTTTGACCGGCAGGATCTGCCCCGTGATGTTCACGATGTGGGACATCAGGATCATCTTCGTGCGGGGCGTGATGTGCGACTCGAACAGCCGCACCACCTCGTCGTCGTCCTCGGCCGGCACGGGAAGCGGGAACTGGACGAGCCGGATGCCCTCCCGGCGCTCGCGCTGCTTGAAGGTGGTGAGCATGCGCGGATAGTCATGCGTGGAGGTCAGGACCTCATCGCCGGCTTTGAGATCGATGCCGAGCTGGCAGATCTGGAGGCTCTCGGACGCATTCCGCGTCAGGGCGATTTCCTCCGTATCACATCCAAAATCCCGCGCCACACGTTGCCGGACACCCTCGCGCTGGGGCTCGAGGATCTCCCACATCGTATAGACGGGTGCGAGATTCGAGAAGTCGAGGTACCGCTTCATGGCAGCCTGGACGTCCGCCGGCGACGGGCTCACACCGCCGTTGTTGAGGTTCACCAGGCTGCGATCCACCGTAAATGCCTGCTGCACGGTACGCCAGAATGCCTCGTCAGCCGCCACTACGGCCGGTGCGCCCGGGTAGTGGGCGAGGGTTTCCAGGAGATTGGGAAGGGCGGCCGGATTAAGGCTCGCGGCGGTCAGGGCGGCGGCGGCAGGCCGGCCGATATGACCGAAGAAGTCGCGACGGGTAGACATGGGGTCGACGAGGCATGGGTGAGCGAAGGTCCTGACGCACAGTATAGGCGACGGATGCGGACTCTATCAACGCCCCATCAGCGCACGACGATAAAACGGCGGACCTGCGCGGTATCCCCGGCCTGGATTCGGTAGAGGTAGATGCCGGCGGCCAGCCGTGAGCCATCGTAGGCGACGGCGTACGGCCCGGCCGGCTGTAGCTGATCGACCACCACATCCACTTGCCTTCCCAGCACATCGTACACCCGGAGCGACACCTGCGCAGTTGCGGGGAGGATGTAGCGGATGGTGGTTTCGGAGCGAAATGGATTCGGGTAGTTCTGCTCCAGGACAAAGGCCGGCGGCGTCATGGCGTCGGGTTCGTCGACCGCCGTGATGATCACCTGCCCCTCGAGCGCGACCAAATAGGCCGAGCCGGCGGTCGCGCCGTTCCCGTTGGCGTCGTACCGCGCGCCGATGAGGGCGTCTTCGCCATCGAGGGCGACCGTCTGTCCGAACCGATCAGGCCCGCCCTCGTCGGTGGGCCCCATGCGGGCTTTTTCTAGCCAGTTCGTGCCGCTCCGCTGGAAGACGTAGGCGGCGCCTCGCTCGGCATCCGCCCCATCCGCGCCGATGAGCGCATAACTGCCGCTCAGGGCGACGCCACGGCCGAAGCGCTGGCCGTCGCTTTCGTCGGAAGCCTGGAGCACGGCCAGTTCACGGACGCCCCACAGGCCGCCGGTGCGCCGGAAGACATAGGCGGCGCCGGCGTCGGCATCGCCTCGGTTTGGCGCGCCGACGAGGGCAAAGTCGCCCTCCAGCGCCACGGAAGCTCCGAGACCGTCATCCACCGATCCGACCGAAGCCACGAGTTTGGCCTCGGGGTTCCAGTCCAGCCCATCCCATCGGAAGATGTAGGCCGCGCCGGTTGCAAAAGGTCCTTCCTGGGGCGCGCCGATCAGCAGGTCCACCCCATCGACCGACACACTCTCGCCGAACCGGTCGCCCGCGCCGCCGTCACTGGCCAGCAGCGTGCCGGTGGACGGCCACTGGGCCCCATCGCGGCGGAAGACAAATACGGCGCCGGCATCCTCGCCGTTGGTGTTGTCGTCCGCCGGCGCGCCCACGAACACCTCTTCGCCCTGTACAGTGATTGCGGCGCCGAACGCATCGCCGACGGCCCCCGATGGGGCCACGATACGCGACTGCTCGCTCCACGATTCGCTGCCGCGGAGGAAGACATAGACGGCGCCGGCGTCGGCGCCGCGCTCGTTGTCATCGCCTGGTGCGCCCACAAACAGGTAGTTGCCGGCCAGAGCCACCGCCGCGCCGAAGCCATCACCGCCCTCGCCATCGGAGGCGACCAGCTCGGCGACCTGCCGCCAGCTTACCCCCGTGCGCTCATAGACATAGGCCGCGCCCGGAGTCCCCTCGCCGCCGCTCGCGCCGATGACGGCCATCCCATCGCCCAGCGTCACCGAGGCGCCGAAGTAGGGCTCGATGACCCGGCTCGAGGCGATGACCAGAGTTTGCTGCGCCCAGGAAAGGCCGATCCGGCTGTAGAAGTAGACGGCGCCGGCGTCGGTCCCGTTGAGGTTGTCGGCATCCGGAGCGCCCACGATGAGATCGCTGCCGCTAAACCCGAGGGCGCCGCCAAAGCCATCGCCGTCGCGGGCCCCGAGGGCCGAGATGCGAACATCGAACAGCCAGTCCTCACCACTTTTTGAGAACACGTAGGCCGCGCCGCGCTGGTTGTCGACACCGACCGCGCCGACGATCACCTCGTCCCCCTGGATGGCGACGGCCGTTCCAAACTCGGCTCCGCTCGCGCCGTCCGTGGCGCCTAGCCGGGCGCGCTCGACCCACTCCGCTTCCACCCGCTCGAAGATGTACGCTCCCCCTACATCCAGCGTGCTGTCGCCGTCGCGCAACGGCGCGCCCACCACCGCCACATCGCCTTCGATGGCGAGTGTGGCGCCAAAGCCGTCGCTCAGTCCGCCGTCCGACGCGGCGAGCTGGCCTTCCGCATCCCACACCGTGCCGTCGAACTCAAAGATGTAGGCCTTGCCCTCTCCAAAAAAGCCTCCGTTCGCCGCGCCGACGATCAACTGGAGATCGCGCAGGGCCACGGCGCTGCCGAATCGATCCCCCTGCCGGCCGTCCGAGGCCGCGAGGCGGGTTTGTTGCGTCCAATTCGAGCCCGAGCGCTGGAAGAGGTAGACGCTGCCGGCGCCCAGGCCGCGCTCGTTGTCATCCTCCAGGGCCCCGATCGCGGCCGCGTTGCCGTCGATCGAGACCGACCAGCCGAATCGGTCGCCCGGCAACGCATCGTCCGCCTGGATGCGGGCTTGCTGGACCCATACCGAGCCGCTACGCACAAAGACGTACGCGGCGCCCCGCGCCTCGTCGGCGCTCCATGCGCCGATCAGGGCCCGGTCGCCGTCGATCGACACCGCGCTCCCAAATCGATCCCCGCCCATCCCTTCGTTGGCCATCAACCGAGCCTGCTGGATCCACGTTTCGCCCGAACGCCGATAGATATACGCGGCCCCCGGATCCGTATCGTTTAAGCCTTCGGCGCCGACGATGGCAAAATCTCCGCTCACGGCCACCGTGCTGCCGAATCGCGGTTCGACCTCCCCGCGAGAGGCCAGCACCCGCGCGATGCCGGGCTGGAGGCCATCACTCCCCTGGCCGTTGAGTTCCACCTCGTGCGGACTGTCCGCCGCGTTGCTGACGATGACGAGGCGGGCCGGCTTCGCGCCCGGGCTCTGCGGCGAAAAACGCACGGTAACGCCGATACTAGCCAGAGGCGCCAGCAACGCGGGTCCTCCGGAGACCACCACGTACGAAGACGCGCCCTCCCCTTCGATGGAGACGCCGGTGATGTTCAGATCGGCCGTTCCGATATTTGAAATCGTGAACGAGTTTTCTACCGATTGTCCCACCGCCACGGTGTTAAACGAGAGACTGGCGCTGCTGGCGAGTAACGCCGGCAGCCCGCTGCCGCCTACGGGGAAAATGTACGCCGCGCCGGCGTCCTGGCCGCCGTCGTTGTCGTCCCATCGCGCCCCCACGATCGCCTGCTCGTTGCTGAACCCGAGCGCGCTCCCGAACTGATCGCCAAAGGCGCCGTCAGCGGCGATGAGCTGGGTTTCGAGCGACCAGGCCGCGCCGAAGCGCTCGAACAGATATACCGCGCCGGCTTTGTCGCCGTCGCCATTGCGTCGCCAGCGGGCGCCGACGATTGCGTACCCCCCTTCAATGTGTACCGCAGAGCCAAACTCGTCGCCTTCGCCGCTCGAGAACGGCAGCATACGCGTCTGGAGGCTCCAGGCCGTGCCGGTGCGGACAAAGAGGTAGGCCGCGCCCGCTTCGTCCCGCCCTTCCACGGATTCGCGGGCGTTGCCGACCACCGCGTACAGGTCGCTGATCGAGACCGAGCCGCCGAAGCCGTCGTCGCCGGCGGGGGTCGTCGCGGCGAGGGTGGCTTGCTGGACCCAGAGGGATCCCGTGAAGCTGAAGACGTACGCTGCGCCGGCATCCACCAGTCCGTTGGTATCATGAGCCTCGGCGCCGACCACCACGTGGTCGCCATCGATCGCCACCGCTTCGCCGAAGGCATCGCCATCCGCTCCGTCCGCGGCCTCGATGCGGCCTTCCAGCACCCATTCGGCGTCCGTTTTCCGGTAGATGTAGGCCGCGCCCCGCTGACGCGTAAAGCCGGGGGCTCCGACGACGACACGATCCCCCGACACATCAACCGCTGCCCCGAATTGATCGTCGAAGGCGCCTTCCGGCGCCAGGAGCCGCGCGTCCTCCCGCCAGCCCGCGCCATCGCGGACAAACACATAGGCCGCGCCGGCGAACGGACCGTTTTCGTTGTCGTCGCGTCGTGCGCCCACCACCGCGACCTCCCCATCGATCGCCACCGAGACGCCGAACTGGTCGCCGGCCTCGCCGTCGCTCGCGAGCAACGTCGCGTCGAGATCCCACCCGGGCCCATTCTGGCGATAGAGGTAGGCGGTGCCGGCGTCCTTCCCGTTCGCATTATCCCCCAGCCAGCTTCCCACGACGGCATACCCGCCGTCGATGGCTACCGACTCCCCGAAATAATCGAATGGCCCGCCATCTTCACCCAGAGACAGCTTGACGCTGACCTGCGCGTGCGCTAAGGAGAACCCGCCGGCACTCACGAGAAGGGACAGGAAAACAGAGACAAAAACGCGGGGGAGTTGCATACGAGGGGGGGCTGGGGGGTGTACCCGAAAACTACCGAATTCGATCCCATCAATCCAGCATCGCGCAAGGTTAAGCACCGAAGGGCCCGACCGATACCAATTCAGACACTCCGCAGGGACCCACCCCCCTTTCGACATGTGAGGTAGCTTCATGTATGAGGCGCTCAGCATAGCTCTTCTTGACACCATTACACGCTTTTACCTCCGGTCGAACCGGTTTACAGGGATCCCTGTAGCCACGCTCGCCGATCGGGAGAAGACGTCCCTCGAGACCGTTCGACAGGCGCTGCGTCCGCTCGTGCGGGCACAGCTGGTCAGCATCGAGTTCGGCGATCGATATCCGGACCCGCATGTGCGGGCGTTGCACGACGCGCCGATCTGGCGCCAGGAACAGGGGCTCGAAGGGGGGGATATCGAACTGGCCTGCGTCTTTCCGGCCCAGCGTCACCTGGAGCGGGTGGTCAATGCGCGGTTGTTTGCGGGCAGGCCGTACACGCTCGGTCTTGCGCTTGGGGCGCCACGGCTGAAGATCGAGACGTTCCATCCTTCGGTGCTAAGCTGGTACGATGCGCAGCCGGCAGAGGCAGGCATCGTGGTGGGCCGCGGGGCCACGCCGCCGCAGCCACCGGCGTACGGCATGGCGTACGACACTTCGTTTCATCGGGCGGTAGCCACGTGCGTGGGCGACCTCGCCGAGCTGCCCCCGGCCGAGCAACAGCTCTGGCTCGGAAAGGCCATTCACGGACCGTTCCGTATCCACCCCGAGTTCGAGCGGTCGCTTTACGGCCACTCCTTCAACCGGCGCCTGTCGATTTATCGGGCCCTCCAGGAAGAGCTTCAGACCATCAATCGGTGCTGCGCCTACCTGCGTCGGCCCCTCCTCTTTCCGCACGCCCTGTCCGATGGGCTGTTTCTCAACGAGGTCGGCCTGCTCGCCCGGCCCAGCGTCGCCACGGCGAGCCGCTTCCTCACCTGCCTCCAGACCCTTACGATCCAAAATCTCGACACCGCCTTTTTTGCCGGCGACGACGTCGAAACTCGCGCCACGGTCGGCGTCTACCCCCGGGAGGTGACCCTCGCCACAACCACCCTCGAACGGCTGGACAACTGGATGATGCGGTATCAGGGCGCCGAGGAATCGGCGTTTCGGCCGTACCTCAAGGTGCTGCGCAGCGCCCGCCGGCGTATTCGGCGCATTCAACTCGCTTCCCCAGGAGAGGGCTGGGAAGATACCATGAGCGACCTCCAGCGGCGCGTCGTTCGCGCCGCCTACGTGAGCTTCCGAGATATCCGCAAGCACCTCGAACAACGGATCGGGGCCGACCTCTACATGCATCCCGCCGCTCGGGAGGAAATGGTCTGGAGTCTCTGACCCCTTATAGGGCCATCACATCATACGGCAGGGGCATCATCAGGCTTATTTTGTAAGATGAGCCCGCCCATTTGCAAGCATTTCACAAAAAGATTCGGGTTTTCCCTTCTTTTTCTCTGCGTTCTATTCCCCCCCAAGCACTTGTTAATGAACGCGTTAGCCCGACAGGAAGCGCTTTCGTAACTATTTTGGTTTATGTCCACTTTGTATTATTAAATTAACCAAACCTAGACCATGCACCTAACTTTATTCCATCATGAATCGCTACACCCTACTCTTGCTCCCGCTCGTAGCGCTGGCACAGCCGGCCTATGCCCAGGACGCAGCTGAGGTTGCCATCTCCGGGGCCGACACGGCCTGGATCCTGATGTCGACCGCCCTTGTGCTGCTGATGACCCCTGCTCTGGCGTTCTTCTACGGCGGCCTGGTTCGCTCGAAGGACATGCTCAACACGATGATGATGAGCTTTGTCTCGCTGGGCATCACCGGAGTGCTCTGGGCGCTGGTCGCCTACTCCCTGGCGTTCGGCGCCGGTAGCCCCTGGCTCGGCGATCTGTCAATGGCCTTCCTCGCCGGTGTGGGTCTCGAGGCGAAAGGTAGTATCCCTCACATCCTCTTTATGGCGTTCCAGGGGACGTTCGCGATCATCACGGTGGCGCTCATCTCGGGAGCGATCATCGGTCGGATGCGGTTCAGCGCCTACATGCTCTTCATTGCAGCGTGGATTCTGTTGGTTTATGCGCCGGTATGTCACTGGGTATGGGGAGGTGGATGGATCGGAGGGATGGGTGCGTTGGACTTCGCCGGCGGCGCCGTCGTCCACGTCAACGCCGGCATCGCCGCGCTGGTAGCGGCTTCGATGCTCGGGCCGCGGAAGGACTATGGTCGCCAGGCCCTGCTGCCCCACAACGTCCCGTTTGTGCTGCTCGGCACCGGTCTCCTCTGGTTCGGATGGTTCGGCTTCAACGGCGGCAGCGCCCTGGGCTCCAACGGAATCGCCGCGCTGGCCTTCGTCAATACCATGCTCGCGCCGGCCGCCACGGCCGTCGTCTGGGCGTTGTTGGACTACCTGCGGAATGGCAAGGTGACGGCCGTTGGGCTCGCCACCGCCATCGTCGTGGGCCTCGTCGCCATAACGCCGGCCGCAGGCTTCATCTCCCCAATGTTTTCGCTCCTGCTCGGCGCGATCGCGGCATTCCCAAGTTATTACCTGATCCTGTGGCGCTCGCGTACCCGGCTCGACGACTCGCTCGACGTGTTCGCGGCGCACGGCGTGGGCGGCCTCACGGGCGCCCTGCTCACCGGCGTGTTCGCCCAGCAGTCCATCAACGGCATCGCCGATGGGCTCCTGTTCGGCAATCCCACCCAGTTCATCATCCAGCTCGGCTCTGTCGTCGCCGTGCTGCTGTACAGCGGGGGCATTACCTTCGGCATCCTGAAGGTGCTTGGCCTCTTCATGAAGATCCGCGCGACGGATAAGGAAGAAGGCATCGGTCTGGACCTCACCTATCACGGCGAGGAGGCCTACGCCAACGGCGACGGCACGGTGCTGCTGCTCGACGAAGAGATGAATGGAGACGGCGCTTCCCATGGAGTGCACGTCAAACCGGCTCGTGTAGCCGGCGCCTGACCCCGCCACGCAATCCAGATACGGACATGAAACTCATTAAAGCGATCATTCGCCCCGAAAAACTAAACGACGTGCTCAAGGCCCTTTACCAGGCCGAAGTCCACGGCATCACCGTAACCCGCGTGCACGGCCACGGCGGCGAAACAGACCTGGTCGAAACCTACCGCGGCACCACCGTCAAGAAGGTGTTGACCGAAAAAGTGGCGCTGGACATCGGCGTCTCCGAGCCGTTTGTCGAACGGACCGTCCAGGCCATCCTCGGAGCCAGCCGCACCGGCGAGGTTGGTGACGGCAAGATCTTTGTCCTCCCCGTCGAAAAAATCTATCGGATCCGCACCGGCGAGGAAGACATGGCCGCGGTGACGCCCGTGACCGCCTGATCCAACACATCGGCGTTTTACTTCACTACGGACCCACAGAGCCCGCTCTCGCTTCGGCGAGGGCGGGCTTTTGTTTGTTCCTTCAACGCAAGGCCCTGGTATTCTTGCCGACCGGCGCAACGCTCCCTATCATAAGGCCGTATTCCCCTCGTCTTCCATCCAGATGCACCTATGGATACTGTTTATCTGGTCAGCATGATCGTTGGCGGCTTCTTCGTCCTGCTTTCCATCTTTGGAGGGGAGATGGAACACCACGTCGACGTTTCCAGCGATGTGCATGGCGATTTCGGCGGAGCTACCGCGCACGACTCGGATACGGGCGGCGGCGGCTTTGTGGACCTCCTCTCTCTTCGCACCCTGTTCTTTTTCCTGGCCTTTTTCGGTCTCACGGGCTCTCTCCTGTCGTGGACGGGCTCGAGCGAAACGCTGACTGCCATTACAGCCACGGTGGTGGGCCTCGTCGTCGGCTTAGGGGGCAACTTCGCCATCCAGCGCATCGGCCATGCCCGGGTCTCGAGCGAGATCACGTCGAACGACCTGACGGGGCTGACCGGACGGGTACTGATCCCGTTTTCGGGCAGCGACCGGGGGAAGATCAGAGTCGTGGTCAAGGGCAACGAACTCCGCCTGCCGGCCCGCTCCCTCGATGTCGAATCGGCTGAATCGTTCGAAACCGGCGATGAAGTGGTGGTCGTCTCGCGCGACGGCGTCACTGTCGAAGTCGTAAAGCCTACCTGAAACCTGCGCGGGGACTGTCCCCACCACACCCTTATTGGAACGGAACGTCTATGTTCGAGCTCATTGTCGCCGGCGTCATCATCCTGGCCATCCTCACCGTACTCGGCGTCATCCGCGCCAACCTGAAAATCTGCCAGCCCAACGAAATCCTCATCTTCAGCGGCAAACGACGGGTCCTGCCGGATGGCACGACACTCGGCTACCGCCTCATCCGCGGCGGCCGCGCGTTCCGCATCCCGATCATCGAGCGGGTGGATCACATGATGCTTACCACGATCCCTATCGATCTGTCGGTTTCAAACGCCTACTCCAAAGGGGGCATTCCGCTCACCGTCCGCGCCATAGCCAACGTCAAGATTGCCTCTACCGAGCCCGAGATTAACAACGCCGTCGAGCGCCTGCTCGGTAAACCGCTGGACGACGTGCAGGCGATCGCCAAGGAAACCCTCGAGGGCAACCTCCGCGGCGTACTCGCCCTACTGACCCCCGAGGAAGTGAACGAGGACCGGCTCAAGTTCGCCAAGCAGCTGGTCGACGAAGCCGACCAGGACATGAACGCCCTCGGGCTTCAGCTGGACACGCTCAAAATCCAGAGCGTAGAGGACGAACGGGGCTACCTGAAGGCCATTGGCCGACAGCGGACCGCCCAGATCATTGCCACGGCTGAAATTACCGAAGCCGAACAACGCGAGCAAGCCAAACTGGCTGAAGCTAAAGCCAACCAGTCGATCGCCGAGGCCGAGAACAAGGTACGTGTCGTTCGCGCCCAACTCGCCGCCGACGCCGAAGCCGAGGAGGCGAAGATCAGCATCGCCGCGAAAGTCGCCCAGGCGCGCGCCGAACAGGAGTTGGCCGAGCAGGAAATCACCCTCGCCGAAAAACGCCAGCGGTCCACGGTAATCGTCGCTGCCGAAGGCGAGCGCCGGGCGAAGGAAGAGATCGCCAAGGGCAACGCCGCTCGCATCTTCGAAGACGGGCTGGCCGAGGTAGAGGTTCTTCGCCGGAAACTCGAACTCTGGAACCTGGCCGGCCCGGACGCCGAGCGCCTGTTCCTCATCCAGATGCTCCCGGACATCCTGAAGCAGGTGGTGCAGACGGTCGACAACCTGAGGATCGACAAACTCACCGTGGTCGATAATGGCGGCGGGAATGGCGGCGTGCCGGCTGTGTTTAACCAGATCGCCGGCGCCACGCCGGCCCTGCTGGAAAGCCTGAAAGCATCCACGGGCATCGACGTGGCCGGGATGCTTGGCCGGGCGTCGGCGCACAATGATTGAGGGGGAATACAAGGGGGTGTAAAGTGGTCCAAGGGCTGAGGTACATCCACAAATCCATCGTCCTATGCGCCGGCCTTCTTCCATTTCCCTATTTGCCCTCCTCATCGTCACCTTTTCCCCCGGCTGCCGCGTGATCGACAGCGAAGACGAAGCGGAAGTAGCGTTGTTCGCTTACGCCTCTGCGTCGTGTGCCCCCTGGGATGGGCCGGCGCTGGATCTGGTGCTGACCACACGGGAACAGAGTTGCGCGAATATCGAACACGTCACATACGGCGATGGCCCCGCGCTGGACTTCACACGCCTGGTCATCTACGGGATCAACGAGCCGGAAAGCGGCCGGAGCTGGACGATCGATCTTGACGAAGACGGGGGCCTCACGCCGGCCAGCGCCGGCTGGGGCCAGAGGTGCCCTGGAAACGAACAGAGCTGCGCGCCCATCGACCGGGCGACGGTGGCGTTCACCCCGGCCGGCGATGACGCGTTTACGATTATGACCACCATTCTCTATCCCGACGGTTCCGAGGACACCACTCGACGCAACGTGTGCGTTTGCCCGCGCCCAAGTTTTCCATTGTGCGGCTGACGCCGGCTCGAGCTCAGGAACGCAACGCCAATAGCCCGCATAGGATCAAAAAGGCCACGTGAATCCAGATGGTCGACACGGGTTTGGCCGCGACACTTTTCATCCCGATCACCAGGCCGTCACGTTCAGTGTATACTGGGCGCCGAAGATGTTTTCTCCCCCGGCGTCCACCACGATCAGGGCTTCGTAACTGCCGGCGTTGAGCGTATCAAGCGGCAGGCGATGCCGGAGGGAGTCGCCCGGATACAGCCGCAACGACATGGCCTGATGACGTTCGACGAGTTCGCCGGCAGGGGTATAAAGCTCTACAGAGATCAAGGGCTCGATCATCACATCACCCGTGTTTTCCAGGTCCGCCGTCATGATGCGCACACCAGCCTCGTCATGTACATCGACCCCACGAAACAGGAGATTCGCGTGACCAGTGCCCTCGATATGGGTGGCTAACTGGACGCTCTGGCGGACATCGTGTGTCGCCGGCGACGCAACGGCATCAGCAATAAACTGGAAGGCCCCATGCGTGGACTCAATGGCCAGGTCGGACACCGAGAGCAGGCTTCGATAGGATCCAGCGGGCGGCGCCCCCTTCAGACGCGCGGGGACGGTGATATCATAATCGACCCGCCGCGCTTCGCCGGGCGCAACGGAGAAGCGAGACGGCGATACGACAATCCAGCCGGCGTTACTACGGCGATGCGTGGCCGGAGGCCTGAGGGTCGCCAGGGAGTCGCTATCGAGCCGATAATCGTGCTGAAGCACCTGAACGTCGCGCGGCGTGTTCGAGTCGTTTCGGACCAGGAACGAGCCGGCGTAGCGGTCGCCGGGGCGAACCGTGCGGTCGTCCATGAGCCGGCCGTGGACCGAAAGCTGGGCGAACGCGGGAGTGACCGAAAGTAAAAGGAGTACCAGAACGATGCGGATACGCATGATGGTCAGAACCCCATCGTGTTTGGTGATCGGGGCCACGCGCTATGCGGGGCCAGGATGCCGCGCGGTTTGGGGACGCGGCGAAGGGACGCGCAGGAGGAGTCCGGACGACTCGGCGGGGTGTGGGGTAATAAAACGCCAGGCTCAGGGGGGCTTGAGCCTGGCTAAGAGATGTATCGGCGGAAAGGGTAGAAGTATTAAATGACTTGAAAAACCGGGCAGGATAGCGAAACCCCAAATAATTGAGTCATCCCGAGCCTGTCGAGGGACCTCCCGGACGATCGAGAGGTCCCTCGACAGGCTCGGGATGACTCGGATACGGGAATTAGCGATTTTGGCCTTTAACCATGTGTTCATGCCCGGTAAGAAAGCCCCGTGCAACTGGGCTATGGGTCTCAGCATGACATGATCGCAGGATCTGCGTAATATCGGATATTAAATCACGCCGTCTTCGCCCAGTGGCCGCGGAGCTGGCCGACGGTGATGCCAACATGCGCGAGCGCCTCGTCCACCTCCCGCATCCAGCCGGCGGGGTGGTAGCGGCTCATGCGACGGACGGTCAGACGGTCGCCGGCCTCCTCCGACGGCCAGATAAAGGCCTCTCCGATCCACCCATCCTCTTCCGGCGGGAGGATGAGGGCGATGGGACCGCTCTCCTGCCCCGGCGTGGGATAGAATGCCCGGGCCGCCGGCGAGGCCTGCGCCTCGATCTTCGCCAGCCCGCGATCGCTGAAGAGCCCCGGGTTCCAGCGGGCGATCAGGCACAGGGTGTCGAACAACCGATGCTGGAGGTCCGCTTCGTCGATCCGGTACAGGATGTCCACTAGGCCGGCGTCGACCAGCAATGTGTCGTGAAAGGCCGCGTCGACCTCGTCCTCCCCTTCCGAGGAGCGCGTCACCTGAAGGCCCATTCGCTGCCGGCCGTACTCCACCAGAAACGTCACCTCGAACGAAGCATACGACGTCCCCATCCGCGCCTGGTAGTGTAGACCGGCCGTTTCTGCCAGCGTCCCGACCAGCTGGTAGGCGAGATCGTCCTCCGCCTCCGTCTCGTACGGGGGATGATAAAACAAAGCCGGCTCCTGGAGCAGGTGGCGTACGGAGGAAGCCGCGGGGACCGGGAAGAGGCGGCCGATGGCCGGGCGTGGGTTCTGGGCGTTCAGCATGAGCGTGTCCGTTTCTGTGGGATGAAACCCTGTTCGGGTCAGGTAGGAGCAAGATAAAAAGGCAGGGTGACAACATTGTGTCATAGGGCAATAACCCTGAAGATGGCCACGTTATCCACACGACCCCGCGATTCACATCCCCGTTTCCGCGCACCCATCGCTACCGCTACCATGGCACTTCGCACGATCGCATTCCTGCTGGTTTTCCTCATCGCCCGCGCCGGCCTGGCCCAGGGCCTGATCATCGGGCCGGACTACCACTTCTCCCCCATCTCCCTCACCGAACACACCGTCGATGCCGCGATCGACGAGCAGGTGGCCGTCGTGAATGTCAGCCACACGTTCACGAATCAATCGCGCGCCCAGATCGAAGGCACGTTCCTCTTTCCGCTCCCCAAGGACGCGCAGGTATCGCGGTTCAGCATGGAGATCGATGGGAAAGAGGTGGCTGGCGAGCTCCTCGCGGCCGACGAAGCGCGGGCGATCTACGAAGCCATCGTCCGCAAAAATATCGATCCGGCCCTGCTGGAAATGGTGGAGCACCGCACGTTTCGGGCAAACATCTTTCCGATCCCTCCCGGCCAATCACGCACGATCACCCTCCGGTATGACGCCACCCTGCCGGCGGATGGCGCGACGGTCGCCTTCACCTATCCGTTCCAGGGCATCCTCGGGTCGCGCGGGCCCGGGGTAATCCCGATGCCACGGCCTATGCCGCACCGCGAGGACCGTCGGGAACCCCGGGATCGTCCTGATCGAGAACCGCAGGCGACGCATACGACCCTCACGGCCACGATCCGGAGCGACCGGGGCGTCGGCGCCGTGTATTCGCCGTCGCACGCGGTCCAGACCGAGCGCCGGAACAGCCGGCACGCGGTCGTCCGTTACGAGCACACCGGCGACCGCGACGGGCGCGATTTTGTACTCTACGTGACCCGCGACAACGCGGAAGTTGGCGCCACGCTGTTGTCCCACCGCCCCTACAGCGACAAAGCGGGGTATTTCATGTTGATGCTATCGCCCAACGCCGAGCGCGGCGCGGAGGCCGTCCAGCCGCGCGACGTCGTCTTCGTGCTGGACACCTCGGGCAGCATGGCCGGCGACAAGATGACCCAGGCCCGCGACGCGCTCCGCTACTGCGTCCAGCGCCTCGGCGCTCAGGACCGGTTCGGGATCGTCGCCTTCAGCTCGGATGTCGATGCGTTTCGCGAGACGCTTGTGCCGGCCTCGGCGAAAGAAGACGCGCTGTTTTTTATCGACCAGCTCGAGGCCCGCGGCGGCACCAACATCGACGAAGCGCTGAAAACGGCGCTCGGGCAGCTGGACGATAGCCGGCGGGGCCAGATCGTATTCCTGACGGACGGCCTTCCCTCGACCGGCGAAACCGACGAGGAGGCGATCCGCAAAAACATCCGCACCGCTAACGGGCAGGACGTGAACGTGTTTGCCTTTGGCGTCGGCTACGATGTCAACACCCGCCTGTTGGACGGGTTAGCGGCCGAATCGGGGGCGTTCGCGGACTACATCTCCCCGGAAGAAACCATCGAGGAGCGCGTCGGCGGCTGGTACGACAAGGTGCGTTTCCCGGTGATGACGGATCTGAAGCTAACGATCGAAGGCGGAGAGACGTTTGCCGTAAGCCCGGGCCGGATGCCCAATCTCTACAAAAACGGACAACTCGTCGTCGCCGGCCGTTACCGTAAGGCGGGGCCGGCGCGGATCCATCTCACGGGGATGCTGGACGGCCGGGAGCAGTCGTTCCAGTACTCATTCGATATGCCGGAACGGGAGCGCGAGCGCGACTTTGTCGCCCGCCTCTGGGGCCAGCGCCGAGTCGGAGCCTTGCTGGATGAAATCCGGATGCACGGGGAAAGCGACGAACTCAAAGAAGAAGTCATCGCCCTCGCAAAGGAGTTCGGCATCGTTACGCCCTATACCTCGTATCTGGTGACCGAGGACGAGTCGATGGCGATGGATCAGATGCCGCCGCCCGGTGCGCCGCGGCCGACGTATCAAACCCGGAGCATGAGCGCCGACGCCGGCTTCAGCCAGACGTCCGGCCAGGCGGCCGTCGAAATGAGTAAATCGATCCGGGAGATGCGTGAGGCCGAGGTGGCCGCGCCGGCCGAGGCCGGCGTCGCTGCCATCCAGGGCCGCACGATGGTGCAGACTTCAGAAGGCATCTGGCAGGATGACGATTTCGACGCCGCGAAGGACAAGCCTCTCGCCATCGCCTTCGGGTCCGACACCTACTTCCGCCTCCTCCGCCTCTATCCGGACGCCCTGCCCTTCGCGCAGCTCGGGGAAAAGGTGGTGTTTAAACTCGGCGAGCATTTCGTTTCCATCGAGGCAGGTGGTGATACGCTGGACGACGCAGCGCTTAGGCGATTGTTTGGCTGATCGCGCCCAATCCGGGTTCAAATTCTAATACGCCTTTAATACAGCGTGCCCGCAGCTCGTGTATCATTCACTGATCTTACGCAGCAGCCCTGATTGGAGGAAGCCAGTGGCCGAATTATGGCCATGGCCACATGTCTATCGTGTGCCTGCCCGGCTGGCGCGTAATGGTAGTCCTTCAGCATCATTCCCGGGCGATATACAGCGCGTCGCCACCATTGTGCGATACAAAGGCATAAATTCCCATTAAAAAACCGGTATTGAACGAGCGATTTCCCCGATTCTTTCTGCATCAGAACCAGGAAGTCCTATCTTGTACTGAGTACGTGCGCCTCATGTATTCATCACCCGTCATGCTGAACTCGCCGAACCGTAGCACTGATTCCGCTCTACAAGCTGAGAAGGTGAAGCTATGCCTTGTCGGGATTGAATCGATGTCGGACCTCGCCGAGGACACACCATCGGACAGTGTTTCCGTCATAGCTCGCTTATCCTGGACGTTCTTTGATCGCATGGTCGATTCGCCGCAACTGCCGATCGGCTGTGATGCGCTTTGCTGCGCGTGGTCGCTCGATGAGCAGCCCCGTTTCGACCGTCTCTGCCGGCTGGCCAGGGAGGCAAAAATCCCCGTAATTGCATTGTGCGACGCCCCAGGCGATATCGTCCCCGCCCTGCTGATGGGCGCTGACGAAGCCGTCCCGTTGCCTTTCGACCTCGAGTGGCTCGACGCCCGCATTGCGGTGTTCAGGCGATGGACGAATCCCCCGCAGGCTACTGAAAGCACTCCAATTAGGGAAGCTGATACATCCTATCAGCTCGTTTTTGGCTCTTTGAAGATGGACCTTGTGGCGAGAACACTGCACATCAACGATGAGCCCATCGAGTTGACGTACAAGGAATTCGAATTGCTTCGTTTTATGATGGAGCGCCCTGGAAAATGCTGTTCGCGGGATGACATCCTCGATCATGTATGGGACATCGACTTCCATACCGGCACCAACATGGTTGAAGTGTATATGTTTTATTTGCGCCGCAAGCTGCGTGAACACCATGCGTCGGATCTCATACAAACGGTGCGAGGTGCCGGATACCGGCTCTCCTTGCCGCAAAACGGGGGTATAACACCATGAATGACCCCATGATTACCAGAGGGAGGATCAGAGTTTCAGCGGCGGTATTGGACAAGTTGGCGCTGGCAGCTACCCGTGAAGTACAAGGGGTGCACGATATCGAGCACCTCGTTGTCGGCGCATTGATCGGCAGTATTGCCGGCGGCGCGCTCGGCTTTTCACAGGGCGGGCCTGCGGGTGCCGCGATAGGCGCCTCATTTGGCACTGCTGCCGGGGCCTTTCTCGGCCATTTGATAGAGCAATCGGTCGATGCACTCCACGATACGGAGTCCGATCACCCACCACTCCACGTCCGAATCAGCGCCGAATATGGGTCGAACTTGTATCAGGTTGCTGAGGATGTGCGCCGCCGCGTTCGGGAGACGGTTTACGATCTCGCCGGCCTGCGAGTCGGCGCCATCGAAATAGAAATAGTTGAGGTTGTACAACCACGTGCCGTGCGCGCGCGAATTCACTGACGGCCTCCTTCCAGCAACGACAGGTCCGCCCACTCAAACACGCCACGCGAATGAACGAATCGATTCTTACGACAAGTTGGCGATCGATCACGCTCGTACTGGGCGTCTTCCTCTTGCTTCTGGGCGCAACGCTCGCAGGGTATGCTGTCGTGCCAGGGAAGGGCCTTTCAGGTTCACTCGGTGGGGCTACGTTGGCGTTCGATCTATCCGATCAATCCGCTGCCGTGCGGAGTACCTGGTTTGGGACCGGTATCCTGGGCGTGCTGTTGTCGTTGTTACTGCTGCGCATCGGATTCGCGCGTATCGGCCAGAGGGGAAAACAGGTGATCCTGAGCGATGTGTCTTCGTCCGGAGCATTCGGCAGCGGACGCGTATCCATTGCCATCGACAGTCTGACGGCATTGCTCGTACATGTTGCGGAGCGCGTCGAGGGGATTCGCGAGATCGACCCTAAACTGCAAATGACAAAAAAGGGGTGGCGTCTCGACTGCGTCGCCGCTATAACACCCGATGCCTTGATGCCTTCAGTGACCTCGGCCTTGAAGGCACAGCTAAAGGACACACTGGAGCAGCACACGGGCCTACCGGTTGCCACGGTGAACATATCGGCGCAACTTCTCCCCATTCGGAATTTAAAACGCGTACGATAACTGGCATTACTTACCATGGGCCCAGGAGATCCGTTTAAAACTATTCATACACCCATCGGGGACGACAGACTGGATCCACCCGCAATCGATTCAGAAACGGGGACCTCGGTACATTCGAGCTATTCCCCCACAACCGATATGAAACTCCGCTATATGCTACTCGGGTTTTTATTCGGCGCCCTTTTCGGTGCCAGCGTCCTGACATTCGGGTGGGGCAATACGCTCTTGATCGGGCTATGCGGTGGCGTGGGACTCCTGGCCGCGCTAATACTACATGAACTTGCGAATGGCCGATTCGACGTACGAGCCGCCTGGCATGCGTTGCGAAATACACGTTGATCGCACTTATGTCCGCTCACTTTATTGGTGATTGTAATGACTAAGAAATCGAGATCGAATATCACGCAGGACAACACCGTTGAAAACATGGCCGACGATCCTGTTCGTTCTACGGGCATGGCCTTGCGCGAGAAGCATCCCGCAGCACCCGGTTCTATCGTCCTCAAAGGGGAAAATGGAAGAACGGTGATTCAGACGGAAGTTGTAGCAAAAATCGCCGGCCTCGCGGTGCGTGAGGTGTCAGGGGTCCACAAACTCGTGCCGTATGGCGCGGGCCAATCGGTGGCGTCGCTGGCCAGTGCGATCACGCGGAGTGACATCAAGGACCTCGGTGTGCAGGTCGAGGTCGGACAGAAAGAGGCGGCGATCGATGTACGAATCATCACCGACTATGGAGCCAATATCCCCGAGATCGCGCGATCGATCCGCCAGGTAGTCGCTGAACGAATAGCGAGCATGACCGGACTTGTCGTGGTCGAAGTCAATATCGATATCGTCGATCTTTATTTCGGACAGGACGACGACGGGCTTTCGCCCCGAGACGCCCGTGTCGAATGATCGCGGTGGGTACTCAGTGCAATGCGTCCTTACTGGCGCCGACCTCTATCCCTCCATCCAGCCCGGTTCGAGGCACATCAGCATCTCTAATGTAATTCTAATCCGGTTCTAACACCGCTCTAATATGCGGTGCGTCGTTTTGCTCAATATTGAGTGGTCATCATCCGGTGGCGTTCACCCAGCAAAATGACATAGCACCCTATGGAAACGAGCAGGACGTCCAAGAAAACTTCATCGGCCAGGACGACGGCCGTTTCAACTTCGGCGAGCGCCCATCACAGCGGAGCACATGTGCTGGAGGGTGATCGCGGCCGGACCATGATCCACCGCGAAGTCGTCGCAAAGATCGCCGGCCTGGCCGTACGCGAAGTGGAAGGCGTCTACCGGCTTGTCTCATACGGAGCAGGTCAAGCTGTTGCATCATTGGCCCGGTCCATCACACGCTCGGATGTAAAAGACCTCGGTATTCAAGTCGAAGTAGGGCAGAAGGAAGCCGCCATCGACGTCAAGATCGTGACCGAATACGGGTACAGCATCCCCTCGATCGCGGAATCAATCCGAAAAAACCTCGACCACCGCGTCCATGAGATGACGGGGCTCAATGTAGTGGATATCAACATCGAGGTCATGGATCTCTATTTCCCAGAGGATGAGGTGGTCGATGCCGCCGGAGCCCCCACCCGGCGTGTCGAATAATCGCCTTGATAACCGGCCGCCACTAACCGGTTATGGCTTGTATCATTCCGCTCATCCGCGAGCCCTCTCTCATCATTGCGCACAGCCCTGGAGGCCGCGTGTTAACGAATAGAAAACACCATGGACTGTATTGATAGAATCAAGCGAGTTTCGAAGACTCGCAATATGTGGAAGGGTGCGGCAGTGCTCCTATGGCTCCTGTCATACACCGGGATTTCCAGCGCTCAGGTTTCTGATCTGAGCTATACCCTTTCTCCTACCGCCCAACGCGTCAACTGGGCTGGCGATGCCGGATTGAAGGATGGCTATCAGTTTGGAGGATCCCTGGGCTTCGGCTTCGGGGAATTCGTTCAGCTGAGTGGACTGTATATGCTGGGCCGCGATTTCGCGACCGACTTTGGAGACTTCTCGTCAGGCGACTCCCTGTTCATGCAGTCGATCGAGTCCATTCCATCGCGGGATCTCGAATTGCAGCGTTATGGCGGCGAACTGCGGCTCAATATCGCACGCGGGTCGATTACCCCCTTCATTACCGCAGGCACCGGCCTCATCAAGTTCGAACCCAAAGATCTGGAGTCGTTCGAGCGCATCTACCTGTCGGGCGGAGCCGGTGTGTCGTTCAGTGTGGCGGATCGGTATAGGCTTTCCGTACAGGCGCAAAACCTGGCGTATCGGTACAGTCCGTCTTCTTTATTCTCGGTGGATGAACTTGCCACCCTCGGCGACACCGGTACGCTCAGCGAGCAGCAATCCGTCCGCAACTGGGCGTTCAGCGGTAGTCTTTCGCTCTTCCTTGGCGGGCGGCGCCCGGGGCAACTGTCTGAAATTGACCGCGCGTTCAGCGACCAGTTCTCCAGCGGGTTGCGAGGACTTAGTGTGACAGCTGAACCCTTTTACGGGCAGATTAGCTTCGATGAAAATCTGGGGTACCGGACCAGCCAGACGGTTGCCGGCGTCGGTGCGAGTTTTGATTTCGGGCCCTACCTGGGATTGCGCGGGTTCTACTGGCGTGGCTTAGACGGGAGTGCAGCGGACGACATCCAGTTCTACGGCGGCGAGATGCAGTTCAACCTGAGCGACGGAGAGGGAGTCGTCCCGTACTTATTGATAGGGGGAGGCTACGTTGACGTACTGAATGGGTATCAAGTACCAGATGCACTCGTCGAAGCCAAGGACAATCCGTTCGCGGTTGGCGGCGGCGGTCTGGCGTTCCCGATTTCGCCGCGCTTCAAATTGCACGCCGGCGTGCGCGCCATGTTAATGAGCACGGACAACCTGGAATCCATCAGCGCGCCGAATCAGGTTCAGACAAGTTGGATGTATACCGGTGGCGTCAAGTTCGCACTGGGTGGCCAGCGGGCTACACGCCCCGATGTGCTGTACAGACAAGAAATGGAGGACGAAGTCGCTCGTGTACAGTACGAAGCGGCCCTTCGAGAAGCTGAATTGAACGACGCCATTGCCATTTCGCAGGCACGCACCGACTCGCTGAATCACGCACTTCTGCTCGCGGACGCGCGCGGCGATTCGTTGAATGCATCCCGGCTACGGCTCGAAAAAGCAAGCCAGGAAGCGGCTCAACAGCGCATCGAAGATCAAGCAAACCGGGCCGCGCACGTAAGCGAAGCAGCGCAGGTCACTGCCGAGCCTGCGGTGGTTCGCACCGCCAGCGGTGATCGTTTTGTCACGCTCCCTCTTCCTGAAGAAGGCGAACTATACATCCGGTTCGGCACGCCCGGCGGCGTGAACATCGAATCGACCTATGAAGAAACAGGCGTGAGCGCTCCGCAGCCAACAACAGCGGTATCCGCTCCAGTTGAGCCGCCGCTCACGAATACCCAGATCCGTGCGATCATGAGCGAGACGCTCCGGGAAGCTCTGCGTTTACAGGAGACCGATTCCCTGCGCAGCCAGGCGCTGCCTTCGCAAAACAAGACGGGCAGTGAATCCATCGATCGGCAGCAGGAAATCTTCGACCAGCTCCAGCTGCGGCTCGACGAACTGGAACGCCGCATCGATTCGACGCAGCGTCCTTCTCAACCCGCACCCACGGGCGACGTGAGGCCGCCTGCCGGCGTCACCCAGGATGACATCGGGCAACTCGAGCGTCGCTTCGAAGACCGATTGGACGATCGTATCGAGTCGCTTCGCGCCGAGATTCGTGCGATCCCGAGATCGAACACAACGCCGCAACCGGCACCGCCTGCCGTCGTCGTCGTGCAGCCGGCCGAGTCGGCCGGCCAGACGCAGACGGTGGAACAGGTCGAGGTCGGCTCAATCTCGGGAAGCGGCCGTCAGCGTCCCTCGTATCAGCTGGACCATATCCGGCCATTTATCGGATACAATCTCGGAGGAGATCCGAACCAGTTTCTGGTCGGGCTACGCGCCGAGTGGCAGCAACGGCAAGGCACCAGCGCATGGCGTTTTCTGCCAGAACTCGTCCTCGGGTTTGGCGAGGGTTCGACCATGATAAACCCCAGTCTGAATGTTGCCGTCCCAGTGGTCCCAATACAGCGGCTTTACCCGTACGTCGGAGGCGGACTTGGCTTGCTTGGATTTCTAAGTGCGCCCGATGGAACAGACGCCTTCGAGGCCACTCTCAACCTCCTGGTTGGGACAGAATTCGATATGGGGACGAGCCGCCTCTTCATCGAATATGCGAACATCGACTTATCGAGTTACAACCGCATCAATGCAGGGTACAGATTAACGTTCTAACCAGCTCTCGACCGCTTTTCCCCGCCCTGTATTTCCCTGCACCAGGCTTTTTCCGGATGATGCCATGCGCTACCACCCCTTACTTGCGGGACTGTTGGCTGTTTGCATCGGGTCAAATCCCTCCCTGGCACAACAGGCTACTGATCTTCCCTCCGATGCGCAGCGTGCGGATAGTTCGGCGCGCCCGGTCATGGAGCGCGTGACGATGCCATTGCCCGAGTCCGGGCTGTTTTACCTCCGGATGGGGACCCCGGGCGGTGTACAGATCGACAAACGACGCACCGTGAGACACGCTCCGAGAACGCCTGATAGGCCGGCGGCACTTCCTGTCGCCGCGCCCGAACCGATGTTCCTCTTGATCCCTACCCCGCCTGTGTCGGAAGCGGTCGTTCAGCGCGCCGCGCCTGCAACGACTGAACGGCTCGCTCCGACACCCTCCGAAGAAGGTGCAGACTGGAGGGATCTACAGGACCTCGAGCGCTACTTGCTTGAGCAAATGACCGCCCGCATCGATGCGTCGATCGAAAAGAATCGAGCCCTCATGCGCGAAAGCGAGGCCTACTTGATCGGGCGCATCGACGACCGATTCGATGTGCTCCGCCGGGAGATCTCGGAATTACGCGCCACGCTGCAACCCGCCGGCCAGACTGCTGTCGTAACAATACCGGGCGGACAGGCACCTGGACGGGATACGACGAGTAGCCTGGCCATTCGAGCCAATGAAGCCATCGTACCGTCTCTGGATGCACAGACCCAGCGCACGCTCACCCCTGCACCTCCCCCCCACTTGTCCTTGCCCATCGTCGAACGCATTGAACGGGCTATGCTCGAGACCGGTGTCTTTCTGGCGCTGTCGATCAACTTCGAGCTCGGTAAGGAACAGCTCCTGCCTTCCTCCCTACCCACCCTCGACGCCGTTGGCCATGTCCTGACCAATTATCCTGACCTGCAGATCGAGATTGCAGGCCATACCGATTCTACCGGCCCCCTGGCGTTAAATCAGACGCTCTCGCAGGCGCGGGCCGAGTCCGTCCGCTCGTATCTCCTCGCTACAAATCCCGGCATCGTCCCGGAGCGGCTTGTGGCGCGCGGATACGGACCTACCCGGCCGCTCGCCAGCAATGATCGACCAACCGGACGCATGCTCAACCGGCGGGTAGAGTTTACCGTCCTCAATCCTGAAGCGACGCAACGGCTCACGCGCACCACTTCGCTATCACCCGTGGATTCATCGACGACGGATAGCGAAGTACTCCGCCTGCTGCGCGAACTGCTCGAACAAGAACTGCTGCGTACCGAGCCTGCACGCCCAGACACTTTGCATTGACGATTATGAACGCGAAACGCGTACCCACTCCGCTTATGTCTGCCCTGATCACAGGGCTCTTCCTCGTTGCAGGATGCACTGCTCCCGAACCTCCGGCAGTGGAGATGCAGGACGGTCGCCTCGTGCTCGCCGGCGCTTCCCTGGAGGAGCACATCGAACGTTCGTTGGCCTTTGAAGGCAGAACCTTCGTGTGGAAAAACCCGGAAGGAGATGTTACGCTCGAAGGAATAGATGCTCCAATCGCGACCTTACGTTTTACGAAACGAGCAAGGGGAAACGACCGAGTCGCTGCGCAAGAGCATCTCGATGGCATTGAGCTACGTGAAAGTGGCAGCGAATCCGCATTCTCGTTCACGGCGCATTATCCACGTAAATCCACACACAGTGCTGTCGCGTTGGCCGGCCAGCTCCCCAGAGCTACGAACCTCTCACTCGAAATCAATAATGGTAATATCGCGTTGACAGATGTCGCCGGCGACCTTACTGCAAAAAGCGTCAATGGCTCGATCACGGTTCGGCATCAGAACGGTACCCTCAAGCTGGCCACCGAGAATGGTGATATCTTCCTGGTGGAAAACACCGTGCATCTATCTCATCGTATCGAAATGACAACCCTGAACGGGGACATAGAACTCTTTCTCCCGGAAAACATCGACGCAACTGTAGACGCCAGTACGTCCGTCGGCACGATCGAGTTGTCCGGTCTTGCGCTCTCCACAAAAGCATTCGAACAAACATCCGTGGGTGCTGCATTGGAAGCCACGCTCGGAAAAGGTGGCCCAACAATCCTACTGAGCACCCAGAAAGGGCGAATTAATATCGGCACGATCCCCGTATCTATACCCGAGAAGAGGCCTGAGACTACTGGCGTCGACTCAGTAGAGGTCCAGCAAACGGTGCCCGACTATCCAATGCCTGACACCACAACAACGCCGGCTCGCCAACCGGTGTTGTAATGTGCCGTACTGCGTCTTCGAGTTCATGATGGTTACCGATCCGGTACATTTTGCCTACCTTGTGGCTCTGCATTCGAAGACATGCGTAGGAGCTGTATGATTCCCTTTGTTGTACCACAGGATGCCCGCGTTCCCAGGGACTCTCTGTCGATCTCCCAGTCGCTCGCGGATTCCAGCGCCGCGGCGGATTCACTTCAGAGCGACAGTTCGATCTTATCGCTCACCCCGCGACTGGCCGAGGCGCAATCCCAGCTCATCGACGGTCAATGGGAAGAGATCATCAAGACGTTTTACACCGAACTTACGAGCATTGCGGCGACGTTCATCCCCAGGCTGGCCAGCGCCTTGTTCGTCCTTTTCCTGTTCTACCTCCTGTTCCGATTTAGCAGCAAGCTCCTGCGCCAGCTCTTACATCGGAGCAAACATGTTGACGCCGGCCTGGAAGGCCTGCTCACGAAGACCTACGCCGTCGTCGCGTGGATCTTCATCGGGATCATGGTGCTCGCACAGTTCGGCATCAACGTCACCGCTCTGCTTGCCGGCCTGAGCGTGGCCGGCATCGCGGTGGGGTTTGCGGCGCAAGATACCCTCCAGAACTTCATCGCCGGCATCACCATCCTGACCGATCGTCCCTTTCGAATCGGTCATTTTGTTGAAGTGGACCAGGTGTATGGGCAGGTAGAGGAAATCACGCTCCGTTCCACGCGTGTACGAACCCCGAATAACGAGGTCATGGTGATGCCCAATTCGCTGATGATCAACCAGAAACTGGTCAACCATTCGCTCTTCGGAGTGCTGCGTATCGAGATCCCGTTCGGCATTGCGTACAAAGAATTTCCCCAGGAGGCTCGCGACGTGGTGCTTGCTATCGTTAAGGGCGACGAACGCCTGCACCCCGATTATACGCCGGATGTCGTGGTGACATCCCTGAACGACTCCAGCGTGGACATGAAGCTTAGGCTCCACATCAGCGACTCAAAACTGGCTGTCCCGATGAAAAGCGAGTACACGGAACGGATCCGGGAAGCGCTCCGCGATGCCGACATTGAAATCCCATTCCCACACCTCCAGCTGTTTATCGACGAAGCGAAGGCATTCCCCCAGGGCGGGGTCGCCTGAGCGCGACCGCATCGTATCCGGGGTTCGCGCGGGCATATCCGTAAATCTTATCACAAATTTTCATAATGAACCCGGGAATTCGCGCGGGCATTTCGCAAACCCCGGGTTCGCGCGGGCATATCCGCAAATCTTATCACAAATTTTCATAGCGAACCCGGGCTACGGGTTGACATCTACGAATCACTTCGTATATTATCTACGAACCTATTCGTACATTAACTCCAGACCATCGTGCCTCCAGAATCCACCCTGCCCCGCCCCACCGATGCCGAGCTAGCGATCCTGCGTGTATTGTGGGATTGCGGCGCCAGCACCGTGCGCGCCGTCCACGAAGCGCTCGAGTCCACCCAGTCGACCGGCTACACGACCGTCCTCAAGCTGATGCAGATCATGCACGGCAAGGGCCTGGTGACGCGCGACGACGCCAACAAGGCGCACGTATACCGGCCGGCTGTTGAGGAGGAGGCCATCCAGCGCAACCTGGTGGCATCATTGCTCGACCGGGCGTTTCAGGGCAGCGCCGAGAAGCTCGTGCTCCGCGCCTTATCCCTGAAACCCAGCACCCCCGAAGAACTCGCCGCGATTCGTGCGTTGTTGGACAAACTGGAGGACACGCCATGAACGCGACTTTTGTAGATCTTGCGGGCTTGGCGCTACTGCACTCGCTGTGGCAGGGATTGGTAATCGCTGGGGCGTTGGGCCTGGCGCTGCACCTGCTGCGCGGCGTCTCACCGGGGGTGCGGTATCTGGTGTGTTGGGTGGCGTTGGTGGCGATGGTTGCCGCGCCGGTGGGGTTGGTGTTGGGTGGACAGGGGGGACTCGCTGGACAGGGTGTTGGGGGATGGGAGGAAGGAGCGGTGGCGCCGGCCACGACAGAGGGTTTGGGGGGTGGAGTGGATGAGGAGTTGGCGGCCTTGCAGGAATCCAGTTTTGCGGTGCGGCCGTTTCTGGTTGTGGGGTGGTTGGTGGGTGTTGTTGTGATGCTCGCCCGACTGGTGCTGGGTTGGCGGGCCGTGCATCGACTGTGCCGGCTGCCGGGCGAGGCGCTCGGCGAGGACCTACGGCTGGCCGTCGACCGGTTGCGGAATCGGTTGGGGATAGACCGGCTCATCCGCATCACCGTGACCGACCGCGCCGGCGAGCCGATGCTTATCGGATGGCTCAAGCCCGTTGTCCTGATCCCGGCCGCCCTGCTCGCCGGCATGCCGGTAGCGCAGGTCGAGGCCATCCTCGCCCATGAGCTGGCGCACATCCGCCGGCACGATTACCTTTTCGCCGTGCTTCAATCGCTGATGGAGGCCGTGCTGTTTTACCATCCGGCCGCGTGGTGGATTTCGGGGAAGATCCGCGAGGAGCGCGAGCGGGCGTGTGACGACCTGGCGGTAGCGGCGATCAACAACCGGGTGACGTATGCCCGTGCGCTGGCCGGACTGGAGCAGCGCCGGGTGGAGTCGACGCGGCTGGCGCTGCTGGCTGGCGGAGGGTCGTTGCTGGAGCGGATCCAGCGCCTGGTGGAGCCGCCGGCGCCGGACCGGTTGCGGTCGAGCGCCGGCGTGGTGCTGGTGGTGGCGATGGTGGTGATTTCCGGCTTCTTGATGGCGGCCTGCAACGAAAAAACCCTGCCTGGAGAGCCCCTCGTCGAAGACCTCGCCGCCCTTCCCGACGAGCTGGCCACGATGATCCAACAGGCGGATATCGAGGGGACGATTACGTACCTGCACGACCGGCGGGAGGCGGGGGATCCGGGGGCGTATCAGCTGTTGCTGGATGCTTTTCGGGCAGCGAAGGATGACGAATTGCGCCGTAACATGGTGTTCGTCTTCGCCCACTTCAACACGCTGGAGGCGGATCGAGAGCTGATCCGGATTGCTGAGACAGATTCGGAACCGAGAGTTCGGCAGAATACAGTTCGAGCCATCAATATGCGTATCCCCCGAGATCAGGCGGCCACTTATGGTGTCGCATTCACCCGGGGAGAGCCCATCGGATACAACGAACACTATCCCAAAATGTCCGATGAACAGATTGAAGCCGTCCGCCCGGGATTGAGGCGCATTGCGCTAGATTCCGACAACCCATCTAACTCATCTGCCGTGCATGCACTGGCGTGGCATGGTGACGAAAAAGAATTGCTCGAGGAGTTATTGATGGGTAGTGAAAACTATCTGCTACTTTCTGATGCCGTGGTGTTGCTGGGAACACCCGATGATCAGGGACGCTCCCTCAGGGATCTCTATCATCGCTGGAACGGCGAGGGATTGGGACGACACCACGTTTTAGGTCGACTGGTATCCAGCTTCCCTTCCATGGAAGGCGTTGAGTTGGTACTCGACGCCGCGAGAGACGACATGAAGCAACATTTCGAGGGGGAGTACGCGATTCTGATGGGTTATCTCGAGCGTTTTCCGCCGGAGCTTCGCCTGAACGCCATCACTCGATTGGAACAGGAGCAGGGGACATTCGAGGCGGGTAGTCAACCTGCCGACGAGCTGCGCGATATGATTAAGCGGCTGAACACGTTGTAGAAACGTCGTGGCAGCCCGAATCGCTCCTCCCCGCCCTCGCTAGCGCTCTGGCTGCCCCTCCTCACGGAGGAGGGGCCTGACCAAAATCCGCCGCCACCGCAATACCCAACCAGCCACCGCAATACCCAACCAGCCCCATCCTCCCGGGAGGGGGACAAGGGGGATGGTCGCGCCCCAATCGCTCCTCCCCGCCCTCGCTAACTCTCGGGCTGCCCCTCCTCACGGAGGAGGGGCCTGACCAAAATCCGCCGCCACCGCAACACCCAACCAGCCCCATCCTCCCAGGAGGGGGACACAGGGGGTGGTAAACCGGGTGGCACATTGCCTCCCAGGAGGGGGACACAGGGGGTGGTAAACCGGGTGGCACAACGCCAAACGTTATGCCCGCACCCGGCGAAACGTCTATATAGGCAGACCCCTCCCTCTGCCTCCCATGTCTCCCCAAGACCTCGCCCGAATCCGACGCCGCATCCTCCGCAAAAACGCCACGCCGGCGGAGCGCGTCCTGTGGGAATGCCTCCGCAACCACCGCTGTGCCGAACGCAGATTCCGCCGGCAGCATTCCATCGGACCCTTCATTGTCGACTTCTACTGCCACTCCGCCCGACTTGTCGTTGAAGTCGAAGGCGGCGTCCATAATGACCCATGGCGCGCCGATTATGACTACCGAAGGGATAGGTATCTGCGTTCGATGGGGCTCCGCGTTATCTATTTCAGCAACGAAGATGTCATCTACGCAACCGAGGCGGTGTTCTCCGCCATCGCGCAACATATCGTCAGAACGGGATCTTAATTCCTCCCTATATCATTCAGACCGTGCACAATGTACAGCCGAATGATGAAATCCATCCTCCTCGCGTTTATTGCCCTTTTTCTTGTTTCCGATACCGCCTCCGCCCAGGGCTTCCAGATCTTCAACGGACGCAATCACCCGGAGCTGAAGTGGCAGGTCGCCGAGACCGCCCACTTCCTGATCATGTACCCCCGGCACCTCGCCGGCATCGAGGCCGAGGCCGCCCCCATCGCCGAGGCTACCTACGCCGCGCTTTCCAGTAACCTCGGGGTGACGTTCGACCAGAAAATCCGCATCTACCTCTCCGACGAGGACGAAATCCTCAACGGCTTCGCCGTCCGTATCGGCAACGGGTACACGAACATCTGGGTACACGTAAACGACGTCGCCACCACATGGTCCGGCCAGACGAAATGGCTCCGCACCGTGCTCTCCCACGAACTCGCGCACCTGTTCCACTACCGGGCGGTGAAGGGGTCGCTCGGGTTCGCCGACATCTTCTTCGGCGACCCGCTTCCAGGGTTCTGGACGGAGGGCCTCGCGCAGTACCAGACCGAGCGCTGGGACGCCTACCGGGGCGACCAGTGGCTCCGCACCGCCGTCCTCGACGACCGGCTCTCCTACGAAGACGGCCGCTCGCTCTACAACGGGCGGCTCCTCTACGCCTCCGGCAATGCCCAGCTTCGTTTCTTCGCCGAACAATACGGCGACTCCGCCCTGGCCGACATGCTCGCCCACCGCAAAAAGGCATTTTTCGGGAGGATAACGGTGCACGACTTCTACACGGCTTTCGAGGAGACGACGGACAAGACCTACCGCGAGTTCTTCGACGACTGGCGCCGGCACATGAACGTGTACTACAACACGCTCGCCGGCCAGATGGAGAATATAGACTCGCTCGGGGTCGACCCGCTCGCGCTGCCCGGGCAGTACCTGTACGACGTCCGCTATAGCCCGGACACGACGCGTGTCGCCGTGCTTTCCGTACTCTCCGTCCGCCGGCCCGTGCGCCGGCTGTATGTGATCGACACAAAAAAGAAAACCCGCACCATCGCCGCCGAGGGCAGCATCGACGGACCCGTTTCCTGGAGCCCCGACGGCCAGACGATTGCGTTTGCTCGGACCGTGCGCGGTGCGCGAGGCAGCCTGCTCAGCGACCTCTTCACCGTCCGCGCCGACGGCAAGAAGCTGCGCCGGCTCACGAACAGCCGCCGCGCCTCTTCGCCTGCCTTCTCGCCGGACGGTCGCCAACTCGCGTTCATCGGCTCAGACGCCGGCACAGCCAATATTTTCTTGCTGGATCTTGCCTCGGGGCGAGAGCAGCAACTTACCTCGTTTGAGGGGGATGTCCAGATCGGCTCCCTGGCCTGGCATCCGTTCCAGCCCAAAATCGCCTTTGCCCGTTTTGACGCCGAAGGCAGGCGGGATATCCAGATTATCGACATCGATGCCCGCACCATCGCGCCGGCGACGGACGGGCAGCACGAAGACCACGGCCCGGTATGGAGTCCGGATGGCGATCAACTGGCCTACACGTCGCTGCGGGACCGGGTGCCGAACGTCTTTGCCGTCGACCTCGCCTCGGGCGCGCACCGCCGGGTGACCCACCTCGTCGCCGGCGCGCGGGTCCACCAGTGGATCCAGCCGGACTCCCTGCATCCCGCCGGCCGCCTCGTCGCCACAGCTGCATCATCCAAAGAGCGCGAGGAAGCGTACCGGATCGATGCGGACCGGCCCGTATTCACCGGCGAGCCCGTCGTCCCACCCGCCTACGCGGCGTGGACCGTGCATGAGCCGCCCGCTATTGTCCCCGCCCGGATAGCGCCCGATCCCACACTCATCATCGGCCGGAGTCGTTATCACTCGCTCCGCAACTTGACTCACGTCGCTTCCATTGCGCTGCCCTACTACAACGCGGCCGATGACTGGGGCGTGGCCGGCCTGACAAGCTGGACCGAGCCGCTGGGCAAACACCTGTTCGCCCTCACCGGTAGCCTGTCGATCCCCACGCCGTTCGCCAACAGCTTTGTGCTCGCCAGCTACGTCAACAACCAGCTCGTTCCCTCGATCACCCTCAACGGCTACTCCCTCCTCCCCAGCGTGCAGGCCTACGGAGACACCTACCTGGCGGACGGATTGAGTGGCGGCGACGTATCTGTCGACTGGCCGCTGGACATCGGGATCCAGCCGTATACGGCCACGCGGTTCGAGGCCCGGCTGCGGTATCTCCGCTTCGACCCGCTCAATCCCGACGAATTCGAGGCCTCGAGCCTCCTTCCCACACCGGCCGAAGGCGAGCAGGCCGACCTGCGGCTTTCCCTTACCCGCAAGCGTCTGCGCCCGTACGCCGACAACCTCATCCACCCGATCGACGGCCACGGCATCCGGCTGGAGGCGACGGCGGGGGCCCGCGTGTTGGGCGCCGACACCCGGTTTGTGCGTGGGGATGCGTCGGCCTTTGCCGTCCTGCCGGCGCTCGGGCTGAGCCGGCTGTATGTTTATGCTCATGGCCAGTTGATTCTGGGGGATGTCCTGCCCCAGCACCGCGTCGGCTTCGCGCGGTACGACGATGTGCAGATCACCGCGCCCGAAGTGGGCCTGCTCGCATTTGTCGACGCCAACCGGGTGCGAGGGTATCGTGAATTCGTGCTGGGCAACCGGCTCGCGTTCGGGACGGTGGAGTATCGGATGCCCATCGCCCCGAGCCTGCAGACCACCGTGCTCGGCTTTGTGTCACTCGGCGCCACTACCCTGGCCTTGTTCGCGGATGGGGGGATGGTCTGGGAGGACCGGGTGCGGCAGGCGCGCCGGCTGGGCGTGGGCGCGGAAGTCAAGAACGCTCTTGTCCTGGGCGGCGTGCTGACGATCGCGCACGCGGTGGGAATCGGGCAGCCCTACGATGTGCTGGGGACGGATCGGAATTACGAGATTTATTACCGCCTGAGGGCGGCTCTGCCGTTTTGAAGCCGACTCGCGTGGGTACATCTGGGGGTGCCCGTTGAGGCGTGAGGACGCGGAGGGCACCTCCTTTAAACCTGTAACCAGTAAACCTGCAAACCTGTAACAAAAAAGCCGGCGGGATGCGCCGGCTTTTTTATTACCCAATGTGCATCTGCAGCTCTTCGCGGCGGTGTTTTTGCCGGAGTTTGCGGAGTGCCTTTTCCTTGATCTGGCGGACCCGTTCGCGGGTGAGCCCGAAGCGCTGGCCGATCTCCTCGAGCGTGAGCGGGTGCTCGCGACCGATCCCGAAATAGAGCCGAGTGATTTCGGCCTCGCGGGGATGCAGGAGGCTCAGGGCGCGTTCGATGTCGATTTTGAGCGACTCGTCCATGAGCGAGTCGTCCGGTGCCGTATCCTCATCGTCCGGGAGCACGTCGAGCAGGCTGTTATCGTCCTCCTCGTTAAACGGCGCGTCCATGGACAGATGCCGGCTGGTATGCTGCATCGCTTCACGAACCTTTTCGACATCGACGTCGAGTTCGCGGGCGAGCTCTTCGATATTTGGCTGGCGCTCGTGCGTCTGCGCGAGGCGAGCACTCGTTTTGCGGATCTTGGAGATCGTGCCGATGCGGTTCAGCGGGAGCCGCACGACGCGGCTTTGCTCGGCGAGCGCCTGCAGAATCGCCTGACGGATCCACCACACCGCGTAGGAAATAAACTTGAACCCTCGGGTCTCGTCAAAGCGTTGCGCGGCCTTGATGAGGCCGTAGTTGCCTTCGTTGATCAGGTCGGCCAACGTGAGGCCCTGTCCCTGATACTTCTTGGCAACTGAGACCACAAAGCGAAGATTGGCGCGCGTCAGTTTATGCAGCGCTTCCTGGTCGCCCTGTTTGATCAGACGCGCTAACCTGACTTCCTCTTCGGGGACGAGCAGAGGGATCTGCCCGATCTCCTGAAGATACTGGTCCAGCATACGTTGCTGGCGAGGAACGTACATAGGCCTTCTAGCGGTTTGGTTGTAGCGATTGTGCGGGGAAGCTTCTCAGTTCTGGATGAGTGGAAGCGCCAAAGCAGAAGCGCCGGCAGTTCCTGCGTACACAGGCGGCGAATTCAGGTTGTATGCGCTGGATACAGCCAGTGGATGCGTCCCTTTCAAACCCCGGGCGCGTCGATTACTGGAGGACACGTACGCACGTGCTCACATACCGTTCCGAGCCTTATACAGGATTCAGCGGGGGGACCGATTTCCGCCGGACGCATCCCAAAAAGGACGTGGTTACCGGAGCGGGCACGGGGTTGTACTGGCACAAAACGAGCACAATACGGGCAACGCACATGCGGAACCTGAACCAACCAGCCCATGCCGGCCGTTCTCGTAAGGTTGAAGGCTCGCTGCCGGTGAAGGTTCCAACGGTGGGGAGGCGAGCCCATGGGTAGTGAAATCATCGGCAATTTCGGGTACGAAGTTAAACCCGGCGCCGGTTGTACTATAGAACAGTGCGTAGAACGACAAAACGAGTCGCCTCCATCATGCTTCCTACACACCATCCTTTCATCCTGGACGCTCGCGGAAAGTGGCTCGATTGCCGGCGCGAGAATCCAGCCGGCCCGGTCGTCATGGGCATCCTGAACGTCACGCCGGATTCGTTCTCCGACGGGGGCCGCTACACCTCCCTCGATGCGGCGCTGGCCCGAGTGGAAACGATGATTTCGGAAGGTGCGGCGATCATCGACGTCGGCGGCGAGTCCACGCGGCCGCGGGGGCGGGCCTATGGCGCCGGGGCTAGCGCGGTGGCCGAGGCCGAAGAGCGCGAGCGGGTTGTCCCCATCATCCGAGCCATCACTGGGCGTTTCCCGGACATCCTCGTCTCCATCGACACCTACAAGCCGGCCGTCGCCCGCGCCGCCCTCGAGGTCGGCGCCCACCTCGTCAACGACGTGACGGGTCTCCGCCTCTTCCCCGAGACGGCCGCCGTCGCCGCCGAGGCCGGCGCGCCGCTGATCGTCATGCATTCGCTTGGCCGTCCGGGCGAGATGCCCCACGAGCACCCCTACACCGACGTCGTCGCGGAGGTCTACGCCTCGCTCGACGCCTCGATCCAGACCGCCCAACGCGCCGGCGTGCGCGACATCGTCGTGGACCCCGGCTTTGGTTTCGGGAAGACGCCGGCGGAAAACGCCGCCCTGATTCGCCACACCGACGCCTTTCTCGCGCTGGGCCGGCCTGTGCTGGTGGGTGTCTCCCGCAAAAGCTCGATCGCCACCTTCCTCGGCGACCCCTCCCGCCCGCCGGACGCCCGGCTCTTCGGCAGCCTCGGCGCCACCGCCGTGGCCGTCCTCCGCGGCGCCACGCTCGTCCGCACCCACGACATCCGCGAAACCGTCGATCTGCTGCGGGTCATCGCGGCGGTGACGACAGCCGCGCCCCGTTGAGGCCTTCGAACCATTTTACGGCGTGCGATTTGAACGCGTGAAGCCTACCTTGGGCTATTCATCAAGCCGGCCTCCGCGTTGACGTTATTCGAGTGGTTCATACCGATCCGCGTCGTCGATCTCATCGAGATCGGCATCGTGGCGTTCATCCTGTACAAGCTGTATGTACTGATGCGCGGCACGATCGCCGTCCAGATCTTCCTGGGGATCGTCGCCCTCTCGCTCGTGCAGATCGTTGTCGCCTGGGCGGACATGACGATGCTTCAGACCCTCTTCCGATCGATCAACGAGGTGTTTGCCGTCGCCGTCATCATCCTATTCCAGCCCGAAATCCGCCGCGTCCTGTTCCTGCTCGGCAAAAACAACCCCCTCGCCCAGCGCTTTTTTGTCCCCCAGAGCCAGGAATCCGTTATTTCAGATGTGATCTCCGCGATCGCCGAAATGAGCAAGCAACGGATCGGGGCACTGATCGTATTCGAGCGACAAACGGGGCTGCGCAACTATATTGAAACCGGCACCCCGCTCCAGGCGGCGATCAGCCGTGACCTGCTCATCGCCATATTCTTCGAAAAAAACCCGCTGCACGACGGCGCCCTGATCATCCGCAACCAGCGGATCGAAGCCGCGCGGTGTATCCTACCGGTCTCCAACAGCAACCGGCTCAGTCCGAACCTCGGCCTGCGCCACCGCGCGGCCGTCGGCCTCACCGAGCAGACGGACGCGTTCGTGGTGGTGGTTTCCGAAGAAACCGGCCACATTTCGATCTCGAAAAGCGGAGAATTGATCTCGCGTTTGACCGCCGAGGAGCTCCGTTCCTACCTTACTGACGCGCTGGCGTGACACTTCTCCCTCAACCATCCCCTACCGTGACCTCCGACGACCGCAAATACGACCGGCTTCGGGCCCGCCTCGTGGAGGACCTGCGCGTCAAAGGGATCGAGGACGAGCGGGTTCTCGCCGCCATCGGCCGGGTGCCGCGGCACCGGTTTGTCGAGCCGGCCATGCAACAGCGCGCCTACGAAGACGAGGCCCTGCCGATCGGGCTCAACCAGACCATCTCCCAGCCCTACACGGTGGCCCATCAGACCCTGCTGATCGAACCGAAACGGCGCGATCGGATTCTCGAGATCGGCACCGGGAGCGGCTACCAGGCGGCGGTATTATGTGAGATGGGCGCCGAGGTCTATTCCATCGAACGGCATCAGGCCTTGCACGACCGCGCGAAGGCGATCCTGCGGGAGCTCGGCTACCGGGTCATCACCAAGTGCGGAGACGGAACGCTCGGCTGGCCGGCCTTTGCGCCTTACGACAAAATCGTGGTGACCGCCGGCGCCGCCGGCGTGCCCGAAGCGCTGCTGGAACAACTCGCCCAGCCGAAAGGCGACACATCCGGCGGCTGCCTGGTCATCCCCGTCGGATCGGCGGACGAACAGATGATGAAGCGCATTTACCGCACCGGCGAACACACCTATCGACACGAAGAAACCAACGTCTTCCGCTTCGTCCCGCTGGTTGGGGAGGGGAAATTGATCCGGGGGAACCGGTAAAAACGCGTTAATCGTCAGACACAACGGCTCCGAATCCGGACCATACGGACACGATGGCACAACGTCATCATTCGATGATCGTGCACGCGCCTGTTTCGAATGCTTCGCGGAGGGCTTCGGTGGCGTCGGCGCGTAGGGCGTCAGGGGTGGTGTGGCGGTCGTGCAGGAGGGCGATGCCGATGCTCACCCCGCCGACGAGGTGCTCGGTATCCGCGGCCAACTGTTCCTGCAGGCTCAGCGCCCAGGCCTCGACATCGGACACCTCTTCATGGTGGAAAACGCCGTACGTGAGTTCGCCGAACCGTTCGAGCCGGCCGTCCAGCAAGGCCTCCTGAAGGGACTTCTGCATCGCGCGTTCCGTGGCACCCAGCGCCTTGACACCCTGGCCGGCGATGGCTTCCGCCCGGTTGAGGTAGATGAGCGCGAGCGAGAGGGGCAACTCGTTGGCCCGTGCGTTCTCCATCTCTTCGGCGATGATTTCACGACGGGGCCGGATGCGCAGACGATCTTTCTGGACCGCATCGCCGGGGAGCGGCGAGCCCAGGTAGGTCCCGATCAACGTGGCGAACTGCCCCAGAAGCAAGCGCTGCCAGGGATCGTCGAGGTCCCGCCAGGCCAGCGCGTCGATGAGCAACAGATAGGCCAGTTCGTCGTCCGGCACCCGCACCGGCGCTACGGCCACCTGCCGCACCGATACCGGCTGGCGGTAGTAGCCGAGCGCCTCCCAGGTCGTTTCATCGCTGCCGATGTCTTTGATGGAGACCGGCACCAGCTCCATCGCCTCTACCAGGAGGGACGGGTGGATGGAGATCGATCCGTCGGCGTGGACGTGCTCGTTTTCACTAACGATGGCGACAACCTCGTACCGGTTGCCGCCGTCCTGACGGACGAGGCACACCGAGTAGCCGCCGGCGGAGGCCCGGATGGCCTGGAGCAAAGCCACCAGGTCCGGCCGACCGCCGCTCTGTGCGACCGGCGCAGACGCCGGTTTCGCAGGCGCCGGAGGCTCGGGTTCGACAGGGGCGGTCACGCGTTCGACCGGAGGTGCGCTGACCGGTTCGGGCTCGAGCTCCTCATCCCGTGCATTCACCAACTCGGAGACGGGCTCAATCACAGGTAGCGAAGCAGGCGTCGGCGAAGCAACCGGAACCGGCGCCGATTGGGCCGGCGGGCTGTCCGACCGGCGCGCCCTGGGCTTGATTTCAAGGATACCGAGCGCGCTCAGCTCCTGCTGAGGCGGCACGGTGGGCGGCGAGGGGATCGTCCGTGTGCCAATGGCGGAGCGCTCGAACCGCTTGTACAAAACTAGAGCGCCCAAACCGACAACCAGTAAAATCCCGAACGCAACAGTGAGCACGATAGCGAGGGTGCTGCTCATGCAGAATACGAGGAAGGACGTGAGCTTTGAGATACGCCCGCACGTGGCGGGCTTCGTAACGGACGGGCTGTAATCCGGTCCGGCAATCTAGCAGGAAGCCTCGGCAAAGTCAACTCGCCCGCCGGCAGCGCGGCGCCCCGCCTGGAGCGCACGGTCAGTACATAGGCAGATCCAATCTCACACAAAAACAGCACATTTCACGCATAACTTCGCGGCTTGGATTGTGGTACCAGTGGCCGATACCAAGCGTACCGGTATACACATGCCCCTGGAATTACAATGCCCTACTTACTCTATGCGGATGCGCCGATCTCGGCCGCATCCGTGCACCCTACGCTGAAGCGCTCGCTGCCTCTTCTCGCCGCCTTCGCCCTGCACATCCTCACCGCTGGGGGCGTATTCGCCCAGTCCCAGGTCATCGACTTTGAAAGCCTGATGGAAGGGCAGATTGTCCGCTCCGTGACCGCCACAGGTGGATACGGCGACATCAGCGTGTGGGGCACAAACCCCGGCTGCGCGGCCAACGCCGCCGTGATCTATGCCACGACCTGCCCGGGCGGCTGCTCGGGTGACGACGAGGACCTCGGCACGCCGAATGAAACCTACGGAGGCCCCGGCATCGGCTCGGGCGGGGAGGCAGGCAGCGCCTATCCGAACGACAGGCCGCTCGGCAACGTACTGATCGTCCAACAGGGCTGCGGCACGCTTAATTCCGACCCCGTGGCAGATCCCCGCGACCACGGCGGGAATACCACCCTCCGCCTCGATTTCCCGACACCGATCTCCGTCACCGCCTTCACGGCGCTGGATGTGGAAACGCACGAGTCGATGATCGTTGAGTTCCTCGACGCCGCCGGTGCCGTCGTGACGGCTGTCGCCCCGCCGGCCACCGGCGACAACGGTAAGGTTGTCGTCGCCACCAACGCGGTAGACATCAGCACCATGCGTGTCACCCGCCAGGGCTCTGGGGCGTTGGACAACATCACCTTCACGCCCGGCGCATCGGCCGACCTTGAGATTGCCAAAACGGTGGATAACCCGGCGCCCGACTCCGGCGCGACGGTCGTCTTTACGATTACCCTTACCAACCAGGGTCCGGACGAAGCGACGGGCATTCGCATAGAAGATCGGATGCCGGCCGGGCTGGTATATGTCGACTACGCCGGCGACGGCACGGTCGTCCTCAACGCCAGCTCCTTGGAGATCGCCATCGACGCCCTCGCGGCTGGCGCTTCCGTGACCGGAACGCTCACCGCACGCGTCGAAACCATGCTGCCGGTCGAAAACGTGGTCGAGGTCATGGCCGCGGAGCCGCCCGACCCCGATTCGACACCCGGCAACGGAGATACTTCGGAGGACGACTGGGCCTCGGCCGCCGTCACCCCGGGGAGCACCTCGGGGGGCGGCGACGGCGGCATCGAGAGCGACGGCAACATGGCCTCCCAGCTTGCGCGGCGTATGTTCACTCGCCGGCAGGACGCCCAGGCCGCCCGAGCCCTCCGCGCCGCACCGGAGCCCGTGCCGTTTCATGCGCAGACGCTCAAGGGCGAACGCGTGTACGGGCTGGCTTCCGATAACGTCGCCGGCATCATCCCCGAAGAAGGGCCCCAGTTCAGCCGCGCCTTCGAGGTCTCCCCGGTCGACTTGCTCGATTTCACCAATGCGACGAGCGTGCTCGCAGTGGATTACATCCGCCTCGACGGCCGGCGCGTGGCCGCGATCTTCACGGCCACGTCGGCCTCCGGCGAGTTGTACGACCATACCAAAGTCACCTGCGACCGCCTCGGCGGCGGCATGCTCAGCGATGTACGGACGGTGACCGTGAACGAGCAACCGTTCATCCTGTCCAAGCTGCACCAGCCGAACGGCGAGATCGACTACGCGATCAGCTTCGTGGCCTACCGCCAGGGCGATCGGTACACGATCGATAGCCGATTCGCCCCCCGAGAGTACGACGTGCCCGACGGCATCGACGAGGTCATCAACATGCAAATCTGGAGCGTCGCTCCCGAATTCACGCAGGCGCTGTTGAGCGACCTGCTTGGCCGGCTCGGCCAGCGCGGCTACGTGACCTACGCCAACGACGACACCCAAGCGCCGAGCGTGTTCGTGGTGGACGGCACCTACCGCCAGGGCTCGCTTCGTCTTCGCCTCGCCAACCGCGTCGGCCCGACGCAGGTCACCCTCCGCGGCTCCCTGGCGATGACCGAAAGCGACGCCGACAACCGGATTCGAACCCCCTTCATGCGGACGATCGCGCTGCCGGCCCCCGCCCCGGGCACGCACTATTCGACGGTTGACGTCGAGGTGGGCGCCGTCTACGACGCCGCCTTCTTCGTCGAACACGAAGCCTCTGCAAGCTACGACCAGATCTACCATGCCGACGGCCCCTGGAGCTTCGCCGCAGGCGAACAGACCACAGTCGACGCCTTCGAGACGCACGGCTTCCGGCAGACGTTCGTCGGCGACCGCTATGTCGTCGAGCGCGGCGGTACGTTGGACGGCACGGTGACCGACTGGGCGAGCCTGTTCCGCTACCTGCGCCCCGATGGCGAGCCGGTCGACCTGTCCGACTACGGCAACCTGTCCTTCTCTGCCTATGGCGAGGGCCGCGTCCGCCTCGTGATCGAAAAAGCCGGCATCGACACGTGGGATCAGTTCGGCTACACGTTCGAACTGTCCCCGGAACCTACGACGCACCAGATCAACTTCGCCGACTTCCGCCGCTCCCTCGTCCAGGGCGACGCATTCGACGCGAATGACGTGACGCTGCTCGCCTTCTACGCGTTGGGCAATGGCAATACAACAACGCCGTTTACCATCCACATCGAACACATGAGCTTCGGCCTGGACGGGGCGGACTCGCCGGCCGGCCTGCCCCTGGAATTCGGGCTGGAGCAGAACTATCCGAACCCGTTTAATCCGACGACGGAGATCGCGTTTATGCTTTCGGAGGCAAGTGACGTCCGCATGGCGGTGTACGACATGCTCGGCCGCGAGGTAGCCGTGCTGCTGGAGGGCCTCCAGCCGGCCGGCCGCAACACGGTCGCTTTCGAAGCAAGCAACCTCCCGAGCGGCCTCTATCTCTACCGGATCGAGACGTCAAAAGGCGAAACCGCGAAGCTGATGAGCCTGATGAAATAGCGATTAGCGAATAGCGATTAGCGATTAGCGAATAAACGATTAGCGAATAAACGATTAGCGAATAAATGGTGGCGGCCTTTCCCCGTTCCCCAATCGTTTAATCGCTAATCGCTATTGGCTAATCGCTAATCCTAATCGTTTCCGTTCCATCCGGCATCGGGATCTCGGGCAGACGGATGGCCGGGTCTTCGTCGGGGTCCCACGGGTTGGGCTCGGCCCAGATCTGGCCGCCGTAGGTGCGCATCACCACGCGATCGCCGCTGCGTCCCAGGACGTAGCTGCGGGTGAGCGGCACCTTGCCGTAGGGAGTATCGAGGATGTACTTCGGGATGGCGAACCCCGTAATCCGGCCCTGGAGGGCCTCCATGAGCGCTATGCCCCGTTCGATGGTCGTTCTGAAGTGGGCGGTTCCCCCCAGCACCTGGGCCTGGTAGAGGTAATACGGACGCACGCGCATGCGGACGAGCCCGTTGCAGAGGGCGCGCATCGTTTCCAGGTCGTCGTTGATGCCCTTCAGCAGGACAGTCTGGTTACCGACCGGTATGCCGGCGCGCAGCAGCCGGTCGCACGCGGTGGCGGCCTCCGGGGTGAGTTCGCGGGGGTGGTTGAAGTGCGTGTTGAGCCAGATCGGGTGATACTGCTCCAGAACGCGGCACAGGTCGTCCGTGATGCGAAACGGGAGCGTGACGGGTAACCGGGACCCGATGCGGATGACGCCGACGTGTGGGATCGCGCGGAGCCGGCTGAGTAGCCATTCCAGGTTGTTATCATTGAAGATCAGCGGATCCCCTCCGGTGAGGAGCACGTCTTCGATCTCGGGGTGCGCCGCGATGTAATCAATCGCCTCCTGCAACTCCGTCTTGTTCATGAAGAACTCCGCATCCCCGACCATCCGCTTTCGGAGGCAATAGCGGCAGTAAATGGCGCACTCGGCCGTGACGCAGAAGGCGACCCGGTCGCGGTAGTTATGGATGAGGTTTTTGACCGGCGAATGCCCCACCTCTGCGAGTGGGTCGAGGACGGCCACGATGTCCGGCGCCATCTCATCCATGCGTGGGACGACCTGCCGGCGGATGGGGCACGCCGGATCCTCGGGGTCCATGAGGCCGGCGTAGTAGGGCGTTATATTCCACCGAAACATCCCGTCCGTCACTCGGATGGCCTCCACCTCATCCGGCGTGGGCTCCAGGTAGGAACGGAGCGTGCCCAGGTCGTGCACCCGGTGGCGCATCTGCCAGGTCCAGGAGGTGTATTCGGGGTCGGAGGTAGCGTGCATGGTGAGATTAAGAAAGGTCATGAGGTTCGCTGGCGCGAGCCTTCCCAACGCGAGCCATCCCCATTTCCAACACCCCCGCCAGGAAGTTCTCATACGACTTCCCCATGAGTTCGGCGAGGATGGCGAAGGTGCCTTCGGGGTCGAAGGTGGGCAGGGGGTTGATTTCAAGGAACCAGGGCCGGCCGGCGTGGTCGACCCGGAAGTCCACGCGGGCGAAGTCGAGGCAGCCGAGGTGGTGAAAGGCCTGGACGGCAAGATGTTGCATCCGAGCCTCGAGGCCGGCATCGAGCGTGCCTTCGAGGTCGTACGCGAGGTCGGCGTGCGCGTAGCCGCGCCGATCCAGGGCATGCAAGCCGATACGCGTGGTCCGCTCCACTGCCCGCTGCAGCACGGGGAGCGCCTCCGCCGGCGCATGACCCACCACCGCCACCGTGAACTCACCTCCACCCTCGATGAACGGCTCGACGAGCGCATCCTGGAGGTAGGCGCGGGTGATGAACTCAACGGCGTCTCGCAGGGCATCGACCGTGGCCACCTTCGACCGACGAGTGATGCCTTTCGACGAGCCTTCGTACCGCGGCTTCACGAAGAGCGGGAACGGGCCGGGGAGGTCGCCGGCGTCCACCGCGTCCGCGCTGGCGTAGACGCGGTAGGCCGGCGTAGGTACCCCGCCGGCGGCTACGATATCCTTCGTCCAGGCTTTGTCGAGGCACACCGAGAGCGTGAGCGCATCCGACCCGAGATACGGTATACCCGCCATTTCGAGCAGGATCGGAGCGAAGGCCTCGCGGTTGCGGCTGTGTGCGCCTTCGGCGATGGATAACGCCACATCCACGTCGAGCCGGGTGATGGCCGCCAGCAGATCGCGCGCCGTCCCGATCCGCACGGGCTCGGCGCCAAGCGCGCGGATCGCACCTTCGAGCGCGAGGACCGTGGCCGCGGGCTCATACTCCGCGTCGGCGTCCGGTGGATCGCCGGGCGCCCAGGGGTACGCCTCGAAGATGTCGTAGATGAGTCCGATTCGCATAGCTTTCGAGAAACAATCGGACTCGTGAATCGGCGGTTGTATCTTTGGTTCCACGCCACGGCGACCCCCGTCCCACCGGCCGGCCGGCGTGCCCACGGTACGAGACCCTCTCCCATCCCGCGTCATGAACTGGCTATTTGCGTTCTTCGGCATCGGACTGCACCTTGGCGCACTGGCCTGGTCGCTGTGGCTTCTGCGCGCCTATGTGCATCGCTGGCTCCTTTTTCTACCTGCGGCCATCTCCCTATCCACCGTTTACGCCGTGCTCGCGCTGGTGCACGACGGGACGCCGGCGTGGTGGCAAACGGCCGAGTTCGCCCTCTCGTTTTACGGTATCTGCCTGCTGGTGGGAGGCATTGGGTTACACCTGGGGCTGGTCCGGTACAAGCAAAAAGTCGACTCACTCGATGAACTTGTTGGTTTATTCCAGGAGTTCGCGGAGTCCGCACCGATCGGTTTTTTCCTGTACCAGGACGGGCATTACGTTTTCGGGACCGAGATGGCCGTGAAGATGACCGGGTACACGCGCGAAGAGCTGGTGCAGATGCACTACTGGGAACTGGCGGCGCCGGAGACCCGCGAGATGGTTCGTGCCCGGGGCGAGGCGCGCCTGGGGGGGCAAACCATGCACAATGAGTTGCAAGTACCCATGGTGCACAAATCCGGGGAAATCCGCTGGATGCACATCAATGTCGGCACGGTGATGTACCGCGGCAAACCCGCCGGCCTGGGCGCCGCGTTCGACATCACCGAGCGCATGCAGATGGAAGAGGCGCTGCGCGCCCGCACCCTCGAGTTGGAAACGATATCCGATCACGTTCCCTACCCGATCATCCGGTTCGACGGGCACCATCGGCTGTTGTCCGCGAACCGAGCGGCCCTCGAGGTCGCCGGCCTGAGCCCCAACCACTACGTCGGCAAACACGTCGAGGAGGTCTGTACCTCTCCCGATCTCGCGAACCTCTGGCGTAAACACATCAACGAAGTATTCGCCACCGCGCGCGCCGTTGAGATGGAATACGACCAGCGATCGAGCCGCGGCATCGCGAGCTACCGGGCGCTGCTCGTGCCAGAGATGGAGGATTCCCGGGCCGTGCAATCGGTGATGATCATCTGCCGGGATGTGACCGAGCGCAAGCGGATGCAACGGGAGGTGTTGGAGATCAGCGCGCGGGAGCAGCGACGGATCGGCCAGGACCTGCACGACGGCCTCGGGCAGCTCCTGACGGGCATCGGGTTCATGGTGGCCGGCCTCCAACAGACCGTCCGCGTCGGCGAGGCGATCGATGACCAGGCGCTGCGCGAAATCAGCCTGCTCGTGGAGCACGCCATCGGCCAGACGCGGCATCTCGCGGAAGGGCTGGATCCTGTCACGGTCGATATGCGCGGCATCCACGACGGTCTCCAGCGGCTCGCCCTCCAGACGGAGGGCATCTACGGCATCCCCTGTTCGCTGTCCGTGGATGCGTCGCTTCCGACGCTCAAGGCCGAGGTCGCGACGCAGGTCTACCGCATCGCACAGGAAGCCGTGAACAACGCCGTCAAACATGCCGCGCCTTCAGCCATCCAGATTCGGCTCGACCGCGAACACGGCCGCCTGGCGCTCCGCGTGACCGACAACGGCGTGGGCTTCGCCCCCGTTTCGCAGGACCGCCGCGGCCTGGGGCTGCGCATCATGGACTACCGGGCCACGATGATCGCCGGCGAATTTATGATCATGCCCAACCCGGCCGGCGGCTCCATCGTCACCTGCCGTTTCGATACTTCCGAATAATTCCCACCACCGACGCTATCGACGCCCACCTATGAGTTTGCGCATCTTTTTGGTAGACGACCACCCCATTGTGCGAGAAGGCATGGGCCGGCTCATTGACCGCGAGCCGGACATGACGCTGTGCGGCGAGTCCGACGGCGATAATGATTTGCTCGCCGCCATCAAGGACTCGACGCCGGATGTGGTTGTCCTCGACCTCTCGCTGCGGGGAGCCACCGGGCTGGATCTCATCGCGCCCATCAAGGCGCACGTGCCCGGCGTCCGCGTTTTTGTACTGTCGATGCACGATGAGAAGATCTACGCGGAACGCGTGATCCGCGCCGGCGCGATGGGTTACATCATGAAGCAGGAAGCCCCGGCGAAGGTGCTCGATGCCATCCGCTGCGTCGCCTCGGGCGAGTTATTCCTCAGCCCGAATGTCGCACAGACGGTGATCAAAGGAATGATGAGTCCGCGCCAGGAAACCGCGTTATCGGCCCTGAGCGACCGCGAGTTTCAGGTGTTTCTGAATATCGGTCACGGGTTGACGCTCCAGGAAATCGCCGACAAACTCACCCTCAGCGTGAAGACGATCGAATCCCATGTCGAGCGGATCAAGACGAAGCTCGAGATCGGATCGGGGCGCGAGATGATGCGGCGCGCGATCGAGTGGGTATTACGCAACGAGCCGGCGTAGTGCCTGCAGATGGCGATTAATAATACTTCGGACAGTTTACAAAGGAGTGCGCTGCCGCGTGACAATTCAGGCCCCTCCTCGAATCGAGGAGGGGCCTGATCGTCAGAAACGGTCCAGCTACAAAAAGTGTCCGAAGTATTAGATTAATGCAGTTGGATGGTTCGGATAAACCGCCGCACGGCAAACAGCGAACCCAGCCACCCGAGCAGTGCGCCGCAGACCACGACGCCGGCGAGGAGCGCGGCGACCGTCGTGCCCGAGATGGCCATTTGAGGCAGGTAGTTGCCAAGACCCGTGAATAGCGCCCAAACGACGAGGCTTGCGACGATGCCGGCGAGAATGCCCTGCATCACGCCCTCGACGAGGAACGGCCGGCGGATAAACGAATCGGTTGCGCCGACGAGCTTCATAGTGCGTATCAACAGCCGGCGGGCATAAATGGTGAGGCGGATCGTATTCGCCACCAGGAACAGCGACGCCAGGATGACGATGATGCCCAGCGCCAGACCCACGGTGTTCAACAACCGCAGATTTTCCTGCACCTTCGCCAGGAGTGGCTCGTTGAAGACGACCTCATCGACGCGGTTCCAGCTCTCAAATTCCGCGATGAGGGCGTGCAGGCTGTCTGGATTGGCGTAGTTGGACTGGATCCTCACCTTGATCGACGACGGCAAAAAGGATTCACTGAGGAAGATCTCGGCCCCATCTCCGAATTCCTCCTGGAAAATACGGGTCGCCTCCTCCTGCGAGATGTAATCGGCACCGTCCACACCGAGCGTCGCGCCGGCGCGTTCGTGCAACGCCCGGGCCATGGGCGTGTCGATGGTGTCCTGGAGGAAGATCTCCAATTCCCCCACGCGCTGGCGCAACCAGTCGCTCACCTGCTGGGCCTGATAACTCAGCAAGCCGAAGAGCCCGATGAGGATAAGCGCAACCGCCATGGCGCTGGTGGAGGTAAAGACGGCAAACTTGGCACGTTGGAAGCCGGCGAAGCCTTCGCGCACGCTGTAGGGAATGATCGACACGTCGAAAGATGCGGTCTACTGGAGGATGTCCGATAGCGGGAGAATATCCGCCAGGGGCCTGATGAATGGCAAGAGGTAGTTCCAGGCAACGATTGGGGGTACAACGTAGGCCGGCGGATGAAAGTTCACGTCACCCGATGTCGGCTTTGAGATACGAGCCCAACACCCTCACTTCCGCCGAGATCTCGGTGAGATGAGCAAGCGCCTGACGCAGCGGTGGGGTCTCCGCGTCACCTCCTAGATCCAGATAAAACAGATAGTTGCCCGGGCTGCCGACGACCGGCCGGCTCTCAATCTTGAACAGGTCGATGTCGCGCAGCGCAAACACTGCCAGGCTCTTGAACAGAGCCCCCGGCACGTTCTCGCGCATGGTATACACGATCGACGTTCTCGCAGGACCATCGACCGGCCGGCGCTCCCAGGCGTCGCGGCGGACCAGCCCCAGGAAGCGGGTGTAGTTCTGGTGGTTGCTCTCGACCCCGCGCGCCAGGATCGTCAGGCCGTACGTTTCGGCAGCCCGTTCGCTGGCGATGGCCGCTTCAGTGAGGTCGCCATTTTCGGCCACCATCTTGGCGGCTCCGGCAGTATCGTAGACCGGCGCCGGCTCGGCGTGGGCCAGGTGCTCCTTCAAAAACGCCTGGCACTGCCCCAGCGCCTGCGGGTGCGAGAGCACGCGGCGGATGGCCGGCAAGGTAGCCCCCGACAACGCCATCAGGTTGTGCCGGATCCGCAGGTACCACTCCCCTTCGATCACCAGATCGTACGCCCGCAGCAAATCGTAATTCACATGCACGCTACCAAAAAGCGTATTCTCGATCGGAATCACCCCGCGATCCACCGAGCCATCGGCCACCTGCCGGAATACCTCGTCGAACGACACCGTCGCCAGCGGCGTAGCCCCGGGATACAACGCCAGCGTTGCCTCCTCGCTAAAAGCCCCGATTTCCCCCTGGAAAGCAATGCGCATACTGAGGATGACTGCTAGCGTTTTACGTTTAATGTTCAAGGTTCAAGGTTCAAGGAAGATCCACATTGAACCTCGAACCTTAACCCTTAAACCCTTTCTCACATCTGCTCGGGCGCCGAGATGCCTAGCACAGTGAGGCCGTTTTTGAGGACGATGCGGGCGGCCTGGGCGAGGTGCATGCGGGCCGTGGCCAGGTCCGGCGCTTCGCCGATGATCCGGCAGGCGTCATAAAACCGGGTGAAAGCGGTGGCGACCTCGTTCAGGTAGTTAATGACGCGGTGGGGCTCCTTCGCGAGGGCGGCCTGCTGAACGATCTCCGGGAACGCGAGCAGCTGCTTGATGAGCGCCTCCTCTGTCTCGTGGACGAGCAGACCCAGGTTCGCTTGGGCGCCAAACACGAAACCGACCTCCACGGCCTTGCGGAGGATCGAGCAGACGCGCGCATGGGCGTATTGTAGGTAAAAGACCGGGTTTTTCTCCCGCGCCTCCTTGGCCAGGTCCAGGTCGAACTCCAGATGCGTATTCGGCGATCGCATAAGGAAAAAGAAGCGCGTGACATCCTCGCCGACCTCGTCCATCAACTCGTCGAGCGTCACGTAATTGGCTTTGCGGGTGCTCATCTTGACCTGCGCGCCGGCGCGGACGAGCGTCACGAACTGGTAGATCACCACCTGGATCTTCGTCGGATCGTACCCAAGTACGCTCACCCCGTGGAGAACATCCGGGTAGGTCGCGATATGATCCGCCCCGAAGATATCGACCATGATGTCGAAGCCGCGCTCGAATTTATCCGCGTGGTAGGCCATGTCGGGCAGCCGGTAGGTGGGCTCGCCGGTGCTCTTCACGAGCACGGTGTCTTTTTCTTTGCCGAACGCCGTCGTCTTGAACCAGACGGCGCCGGCGCTGTCGTATGCCACGCCCTGATCGCGGAAGCGTTCGACGATCTTCCAGATCGCGCCCGATTCGTACAGGGAGTGCTCGTTGAAGAACGTGTCCATCTCGATATGAAGACGGCGTAGCGACTGCTTGATGTCGGCGAAGATCGCCTCCTCGGCCGCCCGTTTGAAGGGCGTCACGTCCGTTGAACCCACTAGCGCATCGCCATGCGCCCGCTGAATGGTCCGGGCGATGTCGATGATGTAATCGCCCTGATACCCGTCCTCCGGGAAATCCGCCGGCACCTCCACAAATTCCCCCTCGCCCCGCTCGATCTGACGTGTCGGCCCGCCCGGGCGCACGAGCGCGTTATAGCGGGATTGGACGGACTCGCCCAGGATGCGCATCTGCCGGCCGGCGTCGTTGAAGTAATATTCGCGCGTGACGTCGAAGCCGGACCACGCGAGCAGGTTGGCGATGGTATCCCCCAGGACGGCGTTGCGCCCGTGCCCCACCGTGAGTGGCCCCGTCGGGTTAGCGCTTACATATTCGACGATCGCTCGTTGACCGCCTCCGAGGGTCGAGCGGCCATAGGTGTCGCCCACGACCAGCACGCCGGCGAGGGCGTCCGATAGGAACGTAACGGCGAATTGGAAATTGATAAAGCCGGGCCCTGCCACCTCGATCCCCGCGATGCGTTTGGGATCTACCGGCAACGCGCGGAGCCGGCGGACGAGGTCGTCCGCGATCGCGCGGGGAGATTGTTTCAGGTGCCGCGCCAGCTTCATCGCCGCGTTCGTCGCCAGATCCCCGTGTTCGGGGTTCTGCGGCGTCTCCAGTTCGAGCTCAAAATCCGCCGGCACGCCGTCGATACCGGCAAGCACCTGGCGAAGCGTTTGAATCAGATAGTCTTTCATCAAGAAACGTGCGATAGAGGGCGCGGTCAGCGGCCGCCCAGGGCGCCCTGAGCGGGAGTTGCCGGCTTCTTAACCGTAACCCCCCCTTCGGTTTCGCACCATCCCCTTTTTCGCCGTAAACTGATGGTTGGCAGGTTGTCAGGTTACAAGTTGCACGTTCTTTTAATGACCAACCCCAACCTGCCAACCTGCAACCTGCCAACCAACCATGGAATGCCCCTCCTGCGCTCTTGAGGTAGACGATGCCGAGCCAGTGTGCCCGCACTGCGACTACGAATTCCCGCAGGAGCGGTCCGGGGTGCGGTATGCACGCTGGGTGTTCCTGTTGTTGATGATTTGGCCGCTCTTCAAGCTATTGTCGTATCTTTTCGGCTGATACACCCCCTGAACCCCTAGCAGAGATTATCCGTGAGAACCATGCCCTCCCCCGACACCCTCCTTGGCGGCCTCTCGTTGGAAGCCTTCCTGGAGATCTACTGGCAGAAAAAGCCGCTGCTCATCCGTGGGGCTTTTCCGGGGATGGTGACGCCGGTCTCGCCCGAAGAGCTGATGGACATCGCCTGCGAAGACGATGCCGACGCCCGCCTGGTGCTCGAACGCGGGGGCGACTACCCATGGCAGCTCCTCCACGGCCCATTCGAGGAGAACTTTTACGATCTACCCGAGACCCATTGGACCCTCCTCGTCCAGGAAGTCAACCGATATGTGCCGGCCGTGGCCACGCTGCTCGACTCCTTCCGCTTCGTCCCCAACTGGCGTGTCGACGATGTGATGGTTAGCTACGCCCCGCCCCAGGGCGGCGTCGGCGCGCACATCGACAACTACGACGTCTTCCTCCTCCAGGGCCACGGCCACCGCCGCTGGGAAATTACCCGCGAACCGGTCGACGACGACGCGATCCTGCCGGATATGGATGTCAGCGTCCTGGCCCATTTCGAGCCGGATGAAGACTGGGTGCTTGGCCCCGGGGACATGCTGTATCTGCCGCCCCGAGTCGCCCACCGCGGCACGGCCATCGGTAATTGCATGACGTTCTCGATCGGCTTCCGCGCGCCTTCCTTCGCCGATGTCGTGACGGGCTATATCGACCACGTGGCGGACCGCTTCACACCGCTCGACCGATACGCCGACCCCGATCTTACCCTGCCCACGCATCCCGGGGAGATCACGCCCATGGTATTCGCGAAGATGCGCGCCGTCGTCTTCGACGCGCTCGGCGACAGCGCGGCGTTTGACACCTGGTTCGGGCGCTTCATCACCGAACCACGCCGCGGCAACTACCCCCCCCCACCCGAAGAGGTCTACAGCCCCGAACGTGTCATCCATCTCCTGCGCGAGGGCATCTCACTCTACCGAAGCCCCGCCGCCCTGTTCGCCTTCGCCCACACCGACACGGGCATCCGCCTGTTCGTCAGTGGCGTGGCGTACCCGGTGGACGTCTTACACGCCGACGCGATCTACATCATCACGGGCTCCGGCCCCCTGAACCACGAGACGCTTGCCCCTTTCCTCAACCACGAATCCATCCAGGATCTGCTGGCCGATCTGGTCAACGAAGGGTATCTGGAATTTCTGGATTGAACGTACGCGCCAGACACCTCATGCCTACCGAAGAACCGCGCAAGGACTGGCGCCATATCCTGCATACCATCATTTTCGAGGCGGACACCCGAGCCGGCCGGGCGTTCGACATCACGCTCATCGGGCTCATCCTACTCAGCGTGCTGGCGGTGGTCCTCGAAAGTGTTTCCTCGATCCGCGCGACCTACGTAGTTGAACTACGTGTCATCGAGTGGGCGTTCACGATCCTCTTCACGATCGAGTACATCCTGCGGCTGATCAGCGTCGGTCGGCCGATAATGTATGCGCGGAGCTTTTTTGGCCTGGTCGATCTGCTGGCTATCATCCCTACTTACCTCAGCGCACTGATCCCGGGCACCCAGTTCCTACTGGTGATCCGGCTGCTGCGCATCCTGCGGATTTTCCGGATCCTGAAACTGGCGAAGTACGTGGTGGAGGCCCAGACACTCGTTTTAGCGCTCCACGCCACGAAGCGTAAGATCGAGGTCTTCCTCTTCGTCGTCATCACCCTCGTCGTCATCATCGGCTCGATCATGTACGTGATCGAGGGCGAAGAACACGGATTCACGAGCATCCCCACGAGCATCTACTGGACGATCGTCACACTTACAACCGTTGGATATGGCGACATCTCTCCCTCGACCCCGCTCGGCCAGGCCCTGGCGAGCCTCGTTATGATTCTGGGGTACGGCATTATCGCCGTGCCGACCGGACTGGTCACGGCCGAGCTGATGCGAAAACCCATCCATCCCATCTCGACTCAGGCCTGCCCGGCCTGCAGCAGGGAAGGGCACGACTTCGATGCGTTATTCTGTAAGTACTGCGGCCAACGGCTCTGATGGCCGGGCCAAGTTGAAATAAAAGGAGTTGAAATAAAAGGAGTTGAAATAAAAGGAGTTGAAATAAAAGGAGTTGAAATAAAGAATGCGCGCCGTCCTCTATAAAACCTACGATATGCCCCCCGATACATCGTACGTTCTACTGAGGCGCGGCGCGCATTTGTAACGTCCCTAATCTACACCGACATCCGGGCCGGCGCAGTACACCTTTGACCCAAAGATTCAGCAACCTGTGCGCCAGGTGTATGCGCCACAGTTCCGGCGCCACAGTTCCGATGCCACAGTTCCGGCGCCACAGTTCCGGCGCCACAGTTCCGGCGGCGCCTTTCCTCGCCGCGCCCGTTGATCCTTCGCGATCCCTGCAGTAGGTTAGGCATCCCTCCAGGGTATCGGTTCGGGATTCCTCGTTCCAGTCCATGCTCCCCCTCGCCAACGCGCACCTATGTCCATCAACAACCGCGTCGCCCTCGTGACGGGCAGCTCTACGGGCCTCGGAAACGCCATCGCGCTCGACCTCGCGCGCCAGGGCGCCCGGGTCGCCATGAATTATGCCAACAACCAGGCCCGCGCCGAAGAAGCGTTCGCCGAACTCGAGGCCATCGGCCGGCCGTGTCTGCTCGCCCGGGCCGACGTCACCGACGCCGAGCAGGTGACGTCCCTGTGCGACCGCATCGCCCGGGAGCTGGGGCCGATCGACATCCTCGTGCCCAACGCCACACCCGACCAGCCCCAGCGGCGCATCGAGGAGTACGACTGGGCCCTGTTTCAGCAGATGATCGACTTCTTCGTCAAAAGCCCCTATCTGCTCACGCGCGCCTGCCTTCCCCACATGAAACGGCAGCGATGGGGACGCATCATCACCATCACCAGTGAAGTGTTTTCCCTGGGGGTCGCACCCTTTACCGCGTATGTATCCGCAAAAGGGGGCCAGGTAGGGCTTTCGCGTAGCCTCGCCACCGAGCTGGCGCCGTACGGCATCACGGTGAACATGGTGTCCCCGGGATGGATACCGGTGGCGCGGCACGAAAAGGATCCACAGGAAATGAAAGATGCGTATCTTCGCACCATCCCCGTGCGACGCTGGGGCCTACCCGAGGATGTCGCCGGCGCCGTCACCTACCTCGCCAGCGAGGAGGCCGGCTTTGTCATCGGCCAGACCCTGACCGTCAACGGAGGTCGATCGTTTTTGTGATCGGCCTGCATTCCTCCGAAACCGTGTTCCTTTTAACTAACTGACGTTACACCCGGCCAGCAAGGAGACGCAACATTTTGCGGCTCCTCGGTTTGGAAACCCGCATTATTGCCCGTTTCTTGCTTTGGTGCCTACCGTCACTTTATACGTCTGCCTCGACCATGCGCAAGCCTCTTTCCTCCCTCCTGCTGATCGCCTCCCTGGTCTTCGCCTCCGGATGCGGCGGCGGCTCCGGCGCCGGCAACGCCCTCTCCGTCGGCTATGTCACCAACGGGATCTCGCCGTTCTGGGTGATCGCCGAAAAAGGCGCCCGTGATGGCGGGCGGGATTTCCAGGTGGATGTCCAGGTGCTCATGCCTCCCGAGGGGACGTCGGACCAGAAGCGCATGATCCAGGACCTCCTCGCCCGCGGCGTCGACGGCATCGCGGTCAGCCCGATCGACCCCGAAAATCAGGGGGATATTCTGAACGAAATCGCCGCGAACACCCACTACATCACCCAGGACTCCGACGCGCCGAAAACGGACCGGCTGATGTACATTGGGATGGATAACTACACCGCCGGCCGGATGTCGGGCCAGCTGGTCAAGGAAGCCCTGCCCGACGGCGGCGACGTGATGATCTTCGTCGGCCGGCTCGGACAGCTCAACGCCGACCTCCGCCGTCAAGGCGTCATCGACGAGCTGCTCGACCGCTCCCACGACCCGGACCGCCGCGACCCGAACGAGGGCGTCATCGATGGCGGCAAGTACCGCATCCTCGACACCCGCACCGACCAGTTCGACTTCGCGCGGGCCAAGTCCCAGGCCGAGGACGCCATCGCCAAATATCCCGATCTCGATGCCATGGTCGGCCTCTTCGGGTACAACCCGCCTAAGTGCCTCGAGGCCATCAAGGAAGCCGGTAAAACCGGCCAGATCAAAGTGATCGCCTTCGACGAAGAAGACGACACGCTCCAGGGCATCAAGGACGGCCTCATCCAGGGCACCGTGGTCCAGAACCCCTACCGTTACGGCTACGAGTCGGTCCGCGTCCTGGCCGCCCTCGCCCGCGGCGACCGCTCCGTCCTCACCGACGACAAATTCCTCGACATCCCCGCCCGCACGATCCGCCAGGACAATGTCGACGCCTACTGGGCGGAGCTGAAGGAACTGACGGCCGAATAACGAACGTTGGGGCGTTTGACCAAATGCGCGTATCCAAACACAAAACGTTCAACGGAAAAACGCGCAACGTCACATCCTGGTTCAATCGCTAATCGCCAATCGCCAATCGCCAATCGCTAATCGCTAATCTTAAATCCCTTTCCCATGTCGACCCCTCTCCTCAGCGTTCGCGCCGTGACGCGGCGTTTCCCGGGCGTGGTCGCGCTGGACCGCGTGAGCCTGGATGTGGGCCATGGCGAGGTGTTGTCGGTGATCGGGGAAAACGGCGCCGGCAAAAGCACCTTGATGAAGATCCTCGCCGGCGTCCAGCGTCCGGACGAGGGATCGATCCTGCTGGATGGTCAGCCGGTGACAATCGACTCGTGCCGGCGAGCGACCGATCTGGGCATCGCGTTTATCCACCAGGAACTTAACCTGGCCGACAATCTCAGCGTGGCGGCCAACATCTTCCTCGGACGCGAACCGCGGCGGCTGGGCGTACTGGATCGCCGGCAGATCCACGCCGGCGCGGAAGAAGCCCTGGGACGCATCGGGCTGGACGTGTCGCCGACGACGCTCGTGCGCGACCTGTCCATCGGCCGCCAGCAACTCGTCGAAATCGCAAAAGCGCTTTCCGCCAACGCCCGCGTGCTGATCATGGACGAGCCGACGTCGAGCCTCTCGGCCGGCGAGGCCGAGCAGTTGTTCACCGTCGTGGAGGACCTGCGCAGCCGCGGCGTGAGCGTGGTTTATATCTCGCACCGCATGGCCGAGGTCAAGCGGTTGTCCGACCGGGTGGAGGTGCTGCGCGATGGGAAAAACGCTGGCGCGCTGGAGCGAGCCGAAATCAACCACGAGGCGATGGTCCAGCTCATGGTGGGCCGCGACGTCTCGAAGTATTATGCCCGCTCGTCGCACGCTATTGGAGAGGTCGTGTTGCGTGTGCGCGACCTCGTTACGCCGGCCTGGCCGGCGCATCCGATCTCGTTTGAGGTCCGCGCCGGCGAAATCGTCGGCGTTTCGGGCCTGGTCGGCGCCGGTCGCACCGAGCTGCTGCGCGTGTTGTTCGGGGTGGACCGCGCGCTGAGCGGATCGATCCAGATGGAAGGCCGCGAGACAACGTTTCGCTCGCCGATGGACGCGATCGAGACCGGCATCGCACTGGTGCCCGAGGAGCGGAAGGAGCAGGGGCTGGTGATCGACATGTCCGTCCGTCACAACATCGGCCTGGCGGGGCTGTGGCGCAACCGCCGGCCGGGCGGACGCCTGAATCGCACGCAGGAGGAGGCCGACACCGCGGCGATGATCGAGCAGCTCGGCATCAAGACACCCGGCCAGCGCCAGATCGTCCGCTTCCTCTCCGGCGGCAATCAGCAGAAGGTGGTGCTCGGCAAATGGCTCACCATGAGCCCACGCCTGCTGCTGCTCGACGAGCCGACGCGCGGCATCGATGTCGGCGCCAAGGAAGAGGTGTACCGGCTAATGGAGAAACTCGCTCGCGAAGGGCTGGCGATTCTGTTTGTCAGTAGTGAACTGGAAGAGATCCTGGGGATGTCGGACCGGGTGCTGGTGATGCACGAGGGCCGCATCACGGGCGAAGTACCGCGTAGCGAACTCTCGGAGGAGGCCGTCATGCATCTGGCCACCGGCGCCCCGAACCCCGTGTAACGATCGATACGAATGAAAAAAATCTTTGGCATCCTGGGCCTGCTGCTCGCCGTGTTGATCTTGACGGCCTTGATCGAACCCAAGTTTTTGACGGCCTACAACATCCAGAACACCATCCGGTGGACCTCCCTGTTCGGCATCATCAGCATCGGGGCGGCGTTTGTCATCATCACAGGTGGGATCGATCTGTCGATGGGTTCGCTGGTGGGGCTGGTCGGGGTGATGCTGCCAATGCTTATGGTGTCCTACGGCTGGTCGGTGCCGGCGGCAATCATCGCGGTGCTGGCCCTATCCCTCGGCATCGGGGTGTTACATGGTGTGCTAATCACCCGGATGCGCCTGCAGCCGTTTGTCGTCACCCTCTGCGGTCTGCTCTTTTACCGTGGGTTCGCGCGCTGGCTGACGGGTGATGCGACGCAGGGGTTCGGGAACGGGTACGACGGCCTCCGGCAGCTCGCCATCGGCCGTATCCCCATCACAGACTCGTTTGGTCTCCCGATGCCGTTTGTGGTGTTGATCGTGCTGGGCCTGCTCGCCGGCTTCTTCCTCAACTACACGGTCTGGGGCCGCTACTTGCTGGCCCTGGGGCGCAACGAGGAGGCCGCCCGCTACAGCGGCATCAACACCAAACAGATGATCGTCGTGGCGTACGTGATCTGCGCGCTGACCTCGGGGATTGGCGGGATTCTGTTTGCGCTCGACGTAAACTCGGTGCAGCCAGCGGTACACGGCAACTTCTACGAACTCTACGCCATCGCCGCGGCGGTGCTGGGCGGCTGCAGCCTGCGGGGCGGTGAAGGGACCATCCTGGGCGTCCTCATCGGGGCTGCCGTCATGCGTGTCTTGTACAACGCTATTAACATCCTCGGCATCCCTACCCAGCTGGAATTTGCCATCATCGGCGCCGTCATCCTCCTGGGCGTCATGACGGACGAGCTGGTGCGGCGCTACGCGGCCAGCATGAAAAAGGCAAAAGGGTAGGCAAAAGGTAAAAGGTAAAATGGTAAAGGAAAAATGGCACGAAATCCTTCCTGCAGTCTTCTTCCTTTTCCCTTCTTCCTTTTCCCTTCTTCCTTTTCCCTTCTTCCTTTTTCCTTTTTCCTTTTTCCTTCTTCCTTTTTCCTTTTTCCTTCTTCCTTTTTCCTTTTTCCTTTTTCCTGATTCAATCTTCTTTAAGTACCTGATTGATCACCGAAAACAGTTGTTCTTCCGTGATCGGTTTGCATAGGTATTCGTCGAAGCCGGCCTGGAGCAGGTCTTCGCGATCGCGGGGGAGGCCGTAGGCGGTCATGGCGACGACGGGGACGACATCGTAGTCGGGCAGCCGGCGGAGGGCCTGGAGGGCATCGATGCCGGCGTGTTTGCGGCCCATGTTGATGTCCTGCAGGATGAGATCGTACCGGTTGCGCTGGGCCATCGTGAGGGCGACGGCTTCGTCTTCGGCGAGGTCCAGGTTGCAGGCCCGCTGCAGGAGGAGGCGCATCTGCATACGCATCTGGGGGTCGTCTTCGACGAGGAGGACGCGTGCCGGGGTGGTTCGTTTAATCGCGCGGCCGCGGGTGGCGCGACGCCGTCGGGAGCGGTCGCGGCGGATCTGCTCGTCCGGCGCCTGTTTGCCGGCAAGGAAGTGTACGGTGAAGGCGCTGCCGACCCCCATCTGGGTATCCACCTCGATATGGCCGTTCATGAGTTCGACGAGGCGTTTCGTGATCGAAAGTCCCAGGCCGCTGCCTTCATAAAGACGAGACATCCCGCTGCTCTCCTGCTCGAACTCGTTAAATAGCCGATCCATGAACTCCTTGCTGATGCCGATCCCGGTATCCGCCACGCGGATGGACACGTGCGACGCCGTGCGGAACACCTTCACCTGGACCGAGCCGCGCGGGGTGAACTTGATCGCGTTCCCGATGAGGTTGTTCAGGATCCGGTCGAGGCAGGCATGATCCAACACCACCTCGCAGGGCTCCGCCGGCACGTCGGCCGTCAGCTCGATCCCTTTTTCGAGCGCGAGCGGCTGGAGGAGTTCGATCTTCTCCCGCACCTCACGGGCAAGGTTCATCTCGGCCGGATGGAGCGTGAAGGAGTCCGACTCGAGCATCGACAGATCCAGTACCGAGTTGATGGTGTCGAGCAGCCGCCGGCCGCTTTTTTCGATCAACATGGCCAGTTCGTGCTGTTCGGCGGTGGCCTCCTGCGCGAGGATGGAAGCGAACCCCAGGATGCCGGAAAGGGGGGTGCGAATTTCGTGGCTCATGTTGGTGAGGAAGGTCGACTTCAACTTGCTCACCCGCTCGGCATGCTCCTTCGCGTCGATGAGGGCCGTTTCGTATTTCTTCCGGTCGGTGATGTCGCGTCCGATTTCCGAGAGCCCGATGAGCTCTCCTCGTTCGTCGAGGGTGGGGGAGATAGCTATCGATACGTCGAATTCGCTGCCGTCTTTTCGCCGGCGGACGGCCTCGTACGGCTCCTGCGGGTTGCCCTCCAGGATCTTACGCATGATCTCCTCCTCCACCGCCGAGGCCGTGTGCCGTGCCCAGAGCATACTGATGTGTTCGCCCACCACTTCTTCGGCGGTATACTGATAGATCCGGCTCGCGCCGCGATTCCAGTAGGTGATCACGCCATCCATCGTCTGCCCGATGATCGCATCGTTCGAGGACTGGACGATAGCGCCGAGAGACTGCGACCGTTCCTCCGAACGTTTACGCTGAATCGTCAGAATCGCCGTGATCCAGATCGCAAATACCGACAGCAGCCGGTTTCCTACGCTCAACTCGTAGATGTGCGGGTCGGGTGGGTTGATGTTGGGAATCAGGGCGTTGCTGACGTCGTGCCATGCGATCGAGGGGGCCACGAACAGCATGAACAGGCTGAGCAACGTAGTGAGCGCGGCAAAAAAGACGGTGTAGTTCCGACCGGGCAACCACAACGTGGCAAGAATGACCGCGATATACGGGAAGCCTCCCAACACAAACGGCAGATCTCCCCCTCCATCACCTGCCGTGAGCAGGTCGATCACGAGGATCATCAGGGTTAATATCGCGCATGTCGCTACGAGAAAATGGGGCATCTTCATGGTGGCACAAGAAATGCTGTACTGGATGACGGCCAGTTGGATGACGGCCTGTTGGATGACGGCCTGTTGCAAGACAGCGCAAAGGCTGCCGCCCGCAAGCAGAAGAGGCCAACGCCTCGCGAGATGCCGGGGCAGAAGGTGCGGCCGGGCATGGCTTCATCGAGTACCGGGTGTTGTCGAAGTCTGGAAGCCCTGGTAAGACAGGAAGAAGCAGGTGAAACGATGGTATTCAGAGGAAGTGAAACGGGCCAGAATCATGATCTGCGGACGTACGCTCCGTTGTGATCGCTCACCATCAACTGCACGGTACAAATATATCCACAGAAGTCCAATAAGGCTCCCGTAATTTTATAATCCGCTTAACTTATTATCCAGGAATCGGATCCCCGGACGCTCGGACGAATACCAGCGCCCTCTACGAAGCCGGCGACGGCTCCAACAGTCCTTCTTACCAGCAGCACATCATGAAACGACAGAATATCAGCACGGGAACAGCATGGGAGCCCATCATCGGGTATTCCCGAGCGGTGAAAGTGGGCAACCAGATTTTTGTCTCTGGAACCACGGGCACGGACGCCGCCGGCAACATCGTCGCACCCGACGACGCCTACGAGCAGACGCGGCAGTGCCTGCGCAATATCGAGGCGGCGCTCACATCCGCCGGCGCCACGCTGGCCGACGTCGTGCGGACACGGATGTATGTGACGGATATCAGCCAGTGGGAAAAGTACGGCCGGGCGCACGGCGAGTCGTTTGGCGACATTCGCCCGGCAACGGCCATGGTGGAAGTGAGCCGGCTCATCAACCCGGCCATGCTGGTCGAAATTGAGGCAGACGCGATCGTTGCGGGGTGAGCGATGGAAGTGCTGCAGGAGGTCCAGCAAGCGTTTTGCCTTGAAACCCGCGGAACTGATCCTTATTCCAACCCCAGCTCCTGCCGTAACGGCAGATCGGCGTTGCTGTGCCGGCCCCAGTAATCGAGCATCATCCGCTTGTTGCGCGCGGCGCGGGTGGTGAGCACGCGATCGCCAGATCGGTGAGTATCCTCCCAGCCCTCGATTACATAGGGAAATGCGGCGTTAAAGCGGATCGACAGAGTCCGGTTCAGCTCGGGATAGGTGAGGGTGAAAACCTTCAGGCTGTCGCCGGCGCTCTCTGTCCGAGCGGCCGCCTTTCGGACCGCCCATTCGTCGTGGCTGAGTCGCTGGTACATGGTGCCGGGCACTATGTCGATCTCGCCCGAAGGCAACGCGTCCGGGTCGAGGCGGATCAGCGACCAGAGTTCATCCTCCAGTAACACATCGTCCATCTTGATCTGCTGGTCGCTTTCTTCTTCGAAATACGAGTAGAGTTTGACGTCGAAGGCGTTTCGGCCCAGATTAAACTGGGTGAATGTATGGCCGCACCACTCCTGAGACGAGGTCGTAACCTTGAGCGAATGCGGATAACGGTGGCGCTCGACAGGGGTAAATACGGAAGACATCATCGAATAGGGATAGATCCCCGTCGTGAAGTTCTTCGTCAGGTTGAGCTTTAGGACGGTCACCCGATCTTTGTCAGAGCGATCGGGAAAGTCGGTCTTCACCTGATTGGACAGAGAGAAATCCTCGGTGACGAAGATGAGCACGGCCTCGCCCTGGTGTATCTCTCCATACCGAGCCTGTTCCAGGGTGTAGCTTGTGATCTCGGCCTCGCCCTGATACCAGTAATCGCCGAATTCATCGGGTAAAGGTGCGAAGGCGGCCGGCGCCGCAGGGATGGCGTCGTGTTCCGCCGGCAACGCGCAGGCGCCCAGGAGAGCGGCGATAGAGAACAGGAGTGGGGCAGATTTCATCGTTTGAGCCATAGGATGCTGTGTATGTAAGGAACGGCTCCGGTTGGTTCCGAGCCGCGCCAGGCTGTTACGCCTGGCGAAGGTCCTGGCTCCATCGCGTCTCACGGTGTGAATTCGCCATCGATCGATCTACGGGGCGCCGGAGCTAAGGAGGAATGCTGAAATGTACAGGCGTGTGTCCGTACCTTGGGTAACCGATATGTCATCGCGCACGTATCGCCGCCGCGGCTGGCTACTAAACCGTCAACGCAACCATCCCCGCACCACCAGCCTCCACACCAAGCCACACGCCCATGTCTCGCTCGATCCTACTAACCTCTTTTACCATCTTGCTGGCCATGCATCCACCCATCTCCACGGCCCAGCCGGCCGATCTCTCCCACATCCGAGCCTTCCTCGAAATCGACGACCGCCTCGCCACCTCCGGCCAGATCGCCTATGATGACATCGCTTCACTCAAAGCCGCCGGTTACGAACTGGTGATCAACCTCGCCACGGCGGACAAAGATCGGAACGGAGAGGAAGGCTTCCGGGTGGTCGAGCAGGGGATGGCGTACGTCCATATCCCGGTTTCGTGGGAGGCGCCGGCCCAGCGCGATCTCGCGCTTTTTTTTGATATTCTGGCGCAGAACCGCGATCGCAAGGTCTTTGTCCATTGCTTCGCCAACATGCGCGTGTCTACCTTCGTTTACCTGTACCGAACGCTCAAAGAGGGCGTGTCCGAGGAGGAAGCCCGGACCGATCTGGTGGCCATCTGGGACCCTGCGAGCCTCGAACAGTGGAAGACTTTTGTCGATCAGGCCAGAACCCATCACGCCAGTATCGACACCTCGTCCTCCGGTCAGGAGTGACCTCGTAAACCGAATCCGTGCAGATGAACGTTACCGCTCCACGCCTACTCGCGCTGCTCGCGCACCCCGACGACGTTGAAATCTTCTGTGCCGGCACTCTCGCGCTGCTCCACCAGCACGGCTGGCACATCACCACGGGCACAATGACCGGCGGCAACATGGGCGGCATCGGGATGACCGAGGAAGAAACGGTCGCTACCCGTACCCGCGAAGCCGCCGCCGCCGCGGCGATCATCGACGCCCCCTACCTGTGTGTCGGCGCGCGCGACGGATTCATGGTCGACACCGCTGAACTTCGCCTGGACACGGCCCGCGCCATACGCCGCGCCGCCCCGGACATCGTGATCACGCACCTGCCGTACGACTACCACCTGGACCACCGGACGACGGCCAACGTGGTGGAGATCGCAACCATGATGGCCACGCTGCCGAACCTGCCCTGCCAAGAACGCCCCCTCGCGGCCACGCCCCTCCTCTACCACAGCGCGCCGTTGGGCCTAACCACCCACCTGGGCGACCCGGTGCAACCGCATTTTCTGGTGGATATCAGCTCGGTGATCGACCTCAAGCGGCGTATGCTGGCCTGTCACCAGTCTCAGCTCGAACTCATGCAGGTGATGTTCAAGCGGGCGAACTTCATCGAAGAACTCCTGCAGGAGCAAGACGTCGTCCTCGGCCGGCAAATCGGCGTCGCCTACGCCGAGGCCTTCTGGCAACATCGGGGCGGCGGGTTTCTACACACCGAGGTTATCCAAGAGACGCTGGGTGAGCTGACTTGGAAGTATGGTTAATGGTTGATGAATCGACCCTCAACGATTAACCATCAAAAATCATCTGATCCAGGTTTAGCCGTAGATCGAGAGGAAGTCGAACAGCCGGCCGCTCAACGACCGCATGTAGAGAACGGGGGTTACCCACTCCAGCGTGCCGGGGTGCGCCTCGACAAGCGCACGCCGCGCTCCGGCCACCGCCACGTCGGCCGGCTGCTCATCCACGATCGCCTTGTAGAAATGCTCGGCGAAGACGATCGCCGCCCGGTCAGAAATCGAAAACTGCATCGCCAGCACAGCCGGCACGGCGCCGGTCGCGCTCAGCGCCGCGGCCACGCCGGCGAACACATTGTGCGACGCATCCTCGCTCGATTGCGCGGTGTTACATGCATTCAGATAGACGAGTTGAAGCGTTTCGGCGCTCGCTACGATGCCGGCCAGCTCGGTGCCCGAGACCAGCATCCGCTTCCCCGCGTCGTCCTCCATGACCAGCGCCCCCTCACCGGTGGCGTCGTTAAACGCGCCGTGCCCCATGTAGTGGAGGACCTGATAGGATCTTTCGACCAGTCGTTTCTCGAGGGCGGAGCGGGTCGCCTCCTCCAGAAACTCGACCTCCACGCCAGAACACATCCCCCACGAAGCCTCGATCTTGCGGCGCTCGGTGGCAAGGTCGAGCGGCGCCTCGTCCGATGGGCTCGAAAGGACGGCCAGCACCCGCAGCGGCAACATCACTGAAGCCGGCGTATCGGCATGGCCCACATCCATGTACCGAAACAACGTGGTCGTTTCGGACAGCGACAGGTATTCTCCGGTATCCGGCGCACAGGCCAGTTCCCAGGGCAACCGGAGCAACGGAGCCATCCGCCTATCGTTCGGATCGATCTGCACGATGATCCGCCGGGGCGCATCGATTGTACCCGGCGCCTCGACCCGGGCCCGGATCGCGCCCCCGAAGAGGCTGTCGAACAAGGTCCGTCCCAACACGTCCGGCGCCACCGGTGAGACCGGCTTGCGCTCCCGCTCACCCCGCGTCGCCACGCCGGCCGTGCGCAACACGGCTTCCTCCGTGCCGGCGAGGACCGTATCGATTTGCGCAACCGGTACGGGCAACGCAAAGGCTATTGGGTGCCCCTCCACGCCCTCGAGGGTGGCTACAAACCCATCACCTTCCGGCGATAAACGCACGCGAACATCACTGTCCATAAGCTATGGGATCAAAAGGAAACAGGGCCCTACGATTCGGGGAGATATTAATCCCTAAACAGCGCGTCGTTCGAAATCGGCTGGTCGAAGACCCATGGGCCGGCCCATTCCAGAGAAAGGGCGTCGCTGCCGCCGCGGTCGAAGTACGTCAAGCGGATCGGATGAAGGCCCGCTTTGAGGGCGATCTGGCCGGGACGGGAGCGAGGGCCGTGGAGGCCGTCATTGTCTACCAGCAGCCGATCGTGCATAAAGAACTGCGCGCCGTCGTCGCTGGTGAGCGTGAAGGTGTACACTCCGTCTTTCGGCGCCTCGATATACCCTTCGAACACCAGCCCGAATTCGTCTTCACGGAGGCGATAGGCCGGGCTGTCGATCCGTTCCGCGACTCCCGTCTTCACCGGCGCCAGAGCAGCAAAGTCCGGAAGATCACCCCAGCGGCCCTCATAATACGCATACGCCACCCCTTTCTGAGCGCCGGACACGGTCACCGGTTCGATCAGGGTCGTTTTTTCAAAGGCACGCGAGACCACACGGCTGCGCCGGCCGTCCTCCGTAAAGGCCGCGGCCTTCATCACGGCGCTATGATCCAGGCTGACCGGACCGGAGTAGGCCAGCGACCGGGTCGACGGATCGGTGCCGTCGATCGTGTACCGGATCGTCACCCCTTCAAACGCCGGGGTCAGCGATACAACGACATCCGTGAGAAACAGCGCATCCGTCCCCTCGAACCGCGGCGGCGGCGGCATCATGACCCGTGCGAGGCGCTCGGGGCTTTTTTCGAGCTGGAAGGAGTCGAACACCCGGCCTTCTTCATCGATCGCCTGGAAAAAAATCGTCTGATCGTGCACCATGAAGTACCCGAAGTGATGCACGCTCTTGACCTTTGCCGAGAACCACGACCGGGTGGGCGCAAAGCCCTCGAGCCCGCCGCCGGCGCCGCCCGAGTTGATGTAGATCACGCCGTTCTGTTGATTCACGCCCCCCTCCAGAATCGGCCAAGTCCGCTCGTACATGTGGACGTGCCCGAAGAGGCTAAAGTCCACCCCATACGCCTCGAATAGCGGCACCAGGTTCCGAGCATGCGTGCCGTAGGTGGAAGAGCCGGTGGCCGTGTCGCCGTGGTCGTTTTCCTCGGACGAGTAGGGCGGGTGATGGTGAACGGCTATTTTCCACATCGCGTCCGAGGCTGCCAGATCCCGTTCGAGCCATGCGTACTGCTCGGAGCCTTCCGTGACCTCCCGGTTGGTGTCGATCATGAAAAACTCGGTGTTGCCATACCGAAAAGTATAGTAGTACTCGGGCGCCGGCGCGTGGATGTACTGGTAGTAATTGGGGTGATCATTTTCGTGGTTGCCGATGGCCGGGTATAGCGGCACGCGCGCCATCAGTACATTCGCTGGAGGAAAAAACTCGACGAGCCAGTCGTCGATATCCCCTCCCTGATCCACGAGGTCGCCGGCGATCAGGCCGAAATTGGGCCGTTCCTGCCACCCCAGCTCCGCTACCTTGCCCCAGACGCGCGGGTTGTTCTGCGTATCGCCAAAAAGTAGAAAGCCGAACGCCGTGGAGTCGTTCACGGCGGTGCTGAAAGTCGATGGTTCGCTGGCCAGCGTCTGGCCGGCCGCCGTCGTGGAGACGACCCGCCAGAAATACTTCGTCTCCGTCTTCAGGCCGTCGATCACGACTTCGTGCATGGTGCGTGTATCCGGCAATACGACGGACTGCGACAGGTTGGGCTCGGTGTCGCCCAGGCGGCTTTCGCCGTATTCGACGCGGGTGGTAGCCGGTTCGCCGGTTTCCCAGAGGATGGCCATCGAGTGCTTGGTGCCGAATTGGAGGTAAGGCGCGACACGGAACGGCGCCGCGTCCTGTGCCGCAACCGGAGAAACGACGAGGAGGAGCAACGCCGTGAATCTAAACAAGGGCATGACCAACGGGAGAGAGATGAAAAGAGGAATACACAGATCGCCCGCCAAAAAACGAGGTTCGGGCGAGAGTTTCATGACGCCTGCGTTAAGAACACAAGGAGATGCGAGGGGAGCCGGCTGCAGGATAGGTGGGAGCCCCGAACGGAGGTAGAACTAGCGATTGCGGAAGGAATGCAGGTAGGACAGCGCCAGGGAGAGGTCCGCCGTCTCGTCCGACAACCCGATACCCAGACCGGGCCGGAGCCGGCCCTGGGGGCTTACCCGATAGTCGAGCCCGCCGGCCAGCAGCACCGTGTCGGATTCTGTGCGGATGAATAGTTCGCCCACCAGCGCCAGGCGGTCGCTTGTCCGATGGATGATGCCGCCGCCAAGTCTCAGGGCCAGGTCGTAATCGTCTCCCTGTTCGAAGAAGTCTAGGCCGGCGGTGGCCGTGAGCGCGGTTCTCCCGTTCAGCGAGTGGCGAAGGGCGCCAAAGATGCCGAGGTCGAGGTCGTCGCCCGCGCCCACTTCCTCATCTCCCACGGGCAGGATGATATAGCCGCCGAGGGCAAACTGCGCGCGCCGGCCGGGAATGTGGTGCTTGACATGCAGTAGGAGGTCTGAAATCCCGTCCCGGTTCCGGCCGACTTCGGGGTCGATCGACACGTACTGCAACGCCGCCGCGCCCTCGAAGCGAGGCGTAAAGGGTATGTGAATGCTACCTCCCAGGGTAGTCTGCGCTAAGAAGTCGTACGACGTGTAGGTAATCCCAGCGTTTACATAGCCCGTCGACGCCACAGCGGCGTCCGGCAGGAAATTGACAAAGAGGTGGACGTCGTCCAGCGCATACTGCGCGTGGGCGGCGGGGGCGACAAAACAGAGGCAGAAGGCGAGAAGGAGATGGGTCGTTTTCAAGGGCATAGCGCAGGCTTCGGGGGGAAGCGTTGTGAATTATAAATTTTCTATGAAGGATGGGTTGACACTGAGTGGGTGTATGCCGTTTCTATAGACAGGAGATCCCGCAGTTCCGCTCCGCTTATCCCTGTGCTTTCCCACATTGAGGGTAGTCCCATGAAAACGGCAGTTGACATCCTGGCCCAGAAAACGAAACGGATGATTTCCGTTCGGGCCGACCAACACATCTCCGAGGCGCTCACGCTGATGTACCAGTACAAGATCGGCGCGATGCTCGTCCGCGACGACGACGGGCGAATCGCCGGCATCTGGACCGAGCGCGACCTTCTGCACGACGTACTGGGCGAGGGGTTCGACCCACGGACCGCATTGATAGGGGACTACATGACGTCCGACCTCCACACCGCCCCCATCGACGCCACCATCCACGAGATGAAGGAGATGATGATCCAGTTGTTCATCCGCCACCTCCTCATCGAGCAAGACGGTCGCATCGTGGGCATCCTTTCCGTCGGCGATATCGTACGGGCGAGCCTCGCCGCCCAGGACCGGCAGATCGAAGAGCTGCGGGCCCACACGAGCTGGCAATATTACGAGACCTGGGCGTGGGGACCGGTCGCCTGAGATCATTTTGATCAGGAGTCAGACCCGAAGGGTTTTCGAAACCCTTTGGGTCTTTTGAGCCGGGTTACGCCACGAATCCGATCAATTTGTGCGTGCCGTCGCAGTATGGCTTGTTTTTCGACTGCCCGCAACGGCAGAGCGCGCATTTCACACCGGCCGCCGCCCCTCCATCGGCCCCGACGATCCGGACGTTGCCTTCCAGCAGCAGCGGGCCGTTGTCAGCCAGTTTGATGCGTAGCGTCGTAGACGCATCGGCCTCCTTGAGCTTCGGGTCGCCCAGAACGCCCGGATCCGAGAAGCCGGCGTCCCGGTGGCTGTTGTCGCACAGGGGCTTATTCTTCGATGCGCCGCAGCGGCAAAGCGCCATACGCGTATCCTCCAGGATGATTTCCCCGGAAGCCAGCAGCACGTGAAGCCGGCCGCGGACGTACAGCGGCCCGTCGGCCACGACGGTGACGACCGCCTCGTCGGCCCCGGTCTCATGTACTCCCAACACGCGAAGCGCGCCCGTCGGGCAGTGGAGAGCCGCCTCGGCGACAGCCTCCGCCGGCGCGGCGTCGGGCGTGATCCACGGGCTGCGACCGGCCTCGAAAACGGCCGGCAGGCCCCGCACACAGGCAGCGGCGTGGATGCATCGGGCCAGATCGTACGTGACGGTGGCTTGGGCGCCGGCGTAGGTATACTTCTTTTCTATCATGGGGAAGGGATGGCTTGAGGATGAGCGTCCAAGATACACCTTCTGGCTGCCGACCACACCATCAAACGAGCCGGAACCCGATCCTTGCTGGCTCATTAGCTGGGGCACACGAGACCGCCCGTCAACCGGGTAACGCACTATGCCCCGTACGCTTCTCATCCTCGCAGGCGTCATCCTCGGGATCAGCCTCTCCGCCATCCTGATGCTCGGGCGGTTCGCCACGCCGGCGCCGGCGTTCCATGGCACCTTCATCGATCCCGCCGATCCCCGGCCCGACTTTCAGCTCCGCTCCGGCGCCGAAACCGTGGGCAAAAGCACGTTTGCCGGCCGGCCGCTGGTCGTGGTCTTCGGGTACACCTCCTGCCCGGACGTATGTCCCAACACCATGAGTCGGCTCGCACGCACCATGGCCCTACTCGGCGAGGACGCGGCCAACGTGCAGGTAGCCCTGATCAGTGTTGACCCCGATCGAGATCATCCGGATCTCATCCAGGCCTACGCCGCCGGCTTCGACCCGCGATTCGTCGGCCTCACGGCCGACCGTGAAACCCTCGCCGCTGTCGCCCGCGATTTTGGCATCCATCACCAAAAGGCCGGCGAATCGGGCCACGCGGGCCATGGCGCCCCCGCAGAAAACCAGGACGAATATCCCTCCGCCCACGCCCCCGAACATGCGGCCGGCCTCTACCTCGTCGACCACACGACCAGCATGACTGTCCTCGACGCCAACGGCGACGCCCGCCTCCTCTGGGCCTACGAAACCCCTCCCGAGGCTATGGCCGAGGATCTGCGGACGCTACTGAAGCTTAAGGTTTAAGGTTTGAGGTTTGAGGTACTTCACCTTAAACCTCGAACCTTGAACCTTGAACCCTTCAAACCATCCCTTCCAGTTCACTTCTGAGGGCCTGGCGTTCGGCTTCCGTCATCGCGTCCGCGTCTACATACAGCGAGGCGGACGCCGAGCGGGCGAGGGCGGCGACCGGGCGGCGGCGCGTGGTGGCGATCGCGGCCGCTACGACGGCTGTTGCCGCGACGGCGATCAGAAGTGCGCGAAGTACGGATTTCATCGTTGGGGGCGGCTCATGAGCCGTTAGCTGAGGATACGTCCGGAACCCGGTTGACACCCCAAGACCGGCGCTCGGGATCCCGGCGTCCTTGGGGCAGACCCGAGCGGCGCGACCAAGGAAACCCTATCCGCCGGCATTGTGTAGGTACCGCACGCCCAAAGCGATGGCGCGCGACGAAAACCGCGTGCGCCGAATTCACGTTTATCCCCATACCCGATGCGTCGTTTGATCGGTCTCTTCCTTCTTGCGATGCTGCTCACGGCGATCCCAGCGCTGGCGCAGGACCCGTTTAGTCTTCGCATCGCCCGCATCAAATACGGCGGCGGCGGGGACTGGTATGGCGACGAGCAATCGCTGTGGGAATTGCTCGCCTTCGCGCGGCGCGAGACCCTGATGGACGTCGCGCCCCGCGAAGACGTCGTCGAGCTCGGCAGCGACAAGCTGTACAGTTATCCTTATGTATACCTTACCGGCCACGGCAACGTCCGGTTTTCGGACGACGAAGCGCGCCGGCTCCGCCACTACCTTGAGGGCGGCGGGTTTTTACACATCGACGATAATTATGGGCTCGATCGGCATATCCGCCGGGAGATGAAGAAAGTCTTTCCGGATCAGGAATTCGTCGAACTCCCGTTCGACCATCCCATCTATCATGCTCACTTCGATTTCCCAGCAGGCCTGCCCAAGATCCACGAGCACGATGGGAAGCCGGCGCAGGGATTCGGTCTGATCGTGGAGGGACGCCTTGTCGCGTTTTATTCGTATGAAAGCGACCTGGGCGATGGGTGGGAGCCGAAGGAGGTGCACAACGTGCCGGACCCGCTGCGCTCTGCCGCGCTCCGCATGGGCGTCAACCTGCTTTCCTACGCGATGAGCCATTGAGAGGACGCGGGGGGAGGCGCGGGAGCGCGGTGCATAACTTGCCGCATCCCCCTAACCCGGGAGCCTGTTTGCTCCGCGCGCGTTTACACCGCATGTCAACTTTATAGCTCGCGTTTCGTCAGAAGCGACATACTCGGCCCGCGCAACCCATTTATTGCCCAACCCCATGCGCACATTGCTCATTTTCCTGTTCGTCGCCATCGTCACCTTGCTGGTGTACAATCCAACGATGGACGACTTCAAGGATCACATCGAAGCTGAGACCAGGCAGCGCGAGCGGGAGCTTTCGATGAACAATATGGTGGGACGGATGCTCACCGGCGAGCAGGTGAACATGAATACCTCGCTCATGGTCAGCTCCACCGAGCGGAACAATTACTTGATCCTCAGCACCTATAAGGTTTCCCTCCCCGATGCGGATGAAGCCCTCCGCGAGTGGAAATACCTGGGTGTGGGCGGTTTCTTTTTCGAGATGGAGGCGCCGGCCGCCGTAGACCTCCACGCCACACCGGGCGGATGAAATTCACACAATCGCCGGCTTTTTTACAGTACCTTGCGCCGTCCGATTTCCGAACTATCAACAGGCTCGCGACCGATAGTCAACATACCGGGCGTCCGGGGGCTTGCCTGCTGGGTGGGTGGCCTCCCTTCCCGTTTCTCCCCGGCGACCAATCCTCTCTTCGTCATCCATGAGTGAGCTACAAGCGCGCGATCCGGAGATCTTCGCCATTCTGCAGCACGAAGTGCGCCGGCAGAACGAAGGCCTGGAACTGATCGCGTCTGAAAATTTCGTATCCCGCCCCGTACTGGAGGCCATGGGCTCGACCCTGACGAACAAGTACGCCGAGGGCTTGCCCGGCAAGCGGTATTATGGCGGGTGCCAGTTCGTCGATATGGCCGAGGAGCTCGCCCGCCAGCGGGCGATGCAGCTGTTTGATTGTGAGTGGGTGAACGTACAGCCACACTCGGGTGCAACGGCCAATGCCGCCGTCTACCTCACCCTGATGCAGCCCGGCGACACGCTCCTCGGGCTGGATCTTGCCCACGGCGGCCACCTGACACACGGCAGTCCGGTTAATTTCTCCGGTCTCCTGTACAACGCCACGTTTTATGGCGTCGAACGGGAGGGGCCGATGGCGGGGCGGATCGACATGGATCGGGTACGTGACACGGCGCGACGCATCAAGCCGCGGCTGCTTTCGATTGGAGCCAGTGCGTATCCGCGCGACTTCGACTATGCGGCCTTCCGGAGCATCGCGGACGAAGTAGGCGCCTTTCTATGGATGGATATGGCGCACACGGCCGGCCTCATCGCCGCCGGCGTACTCGCCAACCCCATGCCCCATGCCCACATCGTCTCCACGACCACGCACAAGACCCTCCGCGGCCCACGGGGCGGGATGCTGCTGATCGGGCGGGACTATGATAACCCCCTGGGGAAGACCGCCCCAAAATCCGGCCGGCTCAAAAAAATGAGCGAGTTGTTCGACTCCGCCGTATTCCCGGGCATCCAGGGTGGGCCGCTCATGCACGTCATCGCCTCGAAGGCCGTGGCGTTTGGCGAGGCCCTACAGCCCTCCTTCACCGACTATGCGAAGTGCACGGTCGCCAACGCCCGGGCGATGGCTTCCGCCTTCGTCGATAAAGGGTACGACCTCGTCTCCGGCGGCACCGACAATCACCTGATGCTGATCGATCTCCGCAACAAGGACATCTCCGGCAAAGACGCCGAGAACGTCCTCCAGCAGGCAGACATCACTGTCAACAAAAACATGGTGCCGTTCGACGACAAGAGTCCGTTTGTGACCAGCGGCATCCGCATCGGCGCGCCGGCCATGACGACGCGCGGCCTCGGCGAAGAGGAGTTCAGGCATATTGTCGGCCTCATCGACCGGGTACTGACCGCCCCTTCCAACGAGGGGGAGATCAGCCGCGTCCGCGCCGAAGTTCATGCCCTCTGCGAACGTTTTCCGCTTTACGATTTTGTGACGGCGTGAGCCGGAACGGATCTTGATAAGAACGGTTCGATCCGAACGCATTCCAGGCGCACAGGTCGTTTAGCGTCGTTTCCCCTCCACAGGACGCCCTAACTCCGCCATATCGGGCCGCTTTGTGAGAGAAAGGAGCCCCACGCCCGGCTATGTGGATGCGATTGAGATTGAGACAACATCTACCATTACCCTACGCAGACTCGCAGGCCACGGCCGACGATGTCCCCAGTTGGGTTCCAAGGGAATGGGCCGTGCGTCCTGCGACACCCCTATCCAGCGCGCTCCGCTTCGGCGAGCGTCGACTGCCGCACGCTTCGTCCGCATCTGACACCAACCGATGAGCAGCTTCTCGAAGGACACCCTATGAGTCACTCCTCGACGAGCACCGCGCTGAACTCTTCGACGTACGCCGAACTCGTGGATCTGGGGCGTCGCCTGTACGAGCAGTCCCTCGTGCGCCGTGAAACCGAATTTATCACCGACCCCCGGGGCCACCCCATCGGCTGGCTGCTCGATACCCGCATCCCCATGCTCAATGGCAGCATGTTCAAGGAAGTCGGCGAAGTACTCGGGGATCGGCTGCGCGCCAAAGGCGTCTCTCAGGTGGCCGGCTACGGCTTCGGGGCCTACTCGTTGGTGTGCGCCGTCCTGGCCGCATCGGGTGAACCCGCCTTCCGCGGTGGGTTCATACGGGACCAGCCCAAGAAACACGGACGCCGCCGGCTCGTCGAAGGACCACTGGATCGTTCGCAGCCCGTCGTCCTCCTCGATGACATCCTGAACAGCGGCCGGAGCGCGGTACGCGCCATTACGCTACTAAAAAAGGATGACTTCGACGTGGTTGGCGTTACGACGCTGTTTAACTTCACCTGGAGCGGTGGACGCAACCGCGTCGAAAGCGAAGGGCTCTGGGTAGATTCGCTGCTGGATCTGAATCTGCGCGAAAGCACACACGCTACCTGAGTTGTCGCCGTCTCGCTACACTTCCCTCGCCCCGTGCGAGTACATACTACGATGAAGCTTTTTGGATTTGGCTCCTCGCCCACCTCTGTGACCCATCCCTCCCAGGGAGACGGCGCATCGGATCCGTTATCGCATCAGGACGAAGGGCTGATGGCGGAAATGAGTTTCCTTGACCACCTCGAGGACCTGCGCTGGAGTTTATTCCGTGGCATCGGGGGGATCATCGCGATCACAATCGCCTGCAGCTTCTTCAGCGGATGGATCATCGACGAACTCCTGCTCGGGCCGGCCAAGGCGGATTTCTTCATCTACAAACTGATGGGCTTTGATGCGAAGACGCTCGTCATGCAGAATCGGGTGCTCACCGGCCAGTTCATGGTCCACTTCGGCGTCATCCTCTCCGTCGGCATCGTCCTGGGATCTCCCATCTTCATTTACTCGATCTGGAAGTTCATCGAGCCCGGCCTATATAAAACCGAAAAGAAAGGCCTACGCTTCGCCGCGTTTTTCGCCACGTTCTTTTTTATGCTGGGCGTCTCCTTCGGATACCTCATCATCACGCCGGTCGCCATCCAGTTCTTCTCGAATTACGAGATCTCCGGGATGATCAGCAACGAGTTCGACATCACGAAGTACTTCTCGATGGTGACGATGTGGGCTTTTGGCACGGGCGTGCTCTTCGAACTGCCCGTGGTGGTCTACTTCCTGGCCAAGGTGGGCATCGCCACGCCGGAGCGCATGCGCGGCGCGCGGCGCTATGCCCTGGTCGTGGCCTTGATCCTGGGCGCCGTCTTCACGCCGCCAGACCCGTTCTCGATGATCCTCGTCGGCACGCCGCTTTATCTCCTCTACGAGATCTCGATATTCGTCGCCATCCGGGTCCAAAAAACCCGCGCCCAGGCGATGAAAGCCGCCGCGGCCGAACCGGAACCGGACCCCTCATGAAACGCGTCCCGCACCCCATTCGCCACGCCAGCCTGGCCGTTCTCCTCGTAGCGTGCTTCTTCGCCGGCTTCTGGATGCCGCGGGACGATGATTTTTTTGCCCTCCGCAAGAACTTCCAGATCTTCGGCGCCCTCTACGAGGAACTCGTCACCGGATATGTAGACCCCGTCAATCCGGAGACGCTGATGCGCACCGGCATCGATGCGATGCTGCTCCAGCTGGATCCGTACACCAACTTCTACGATGAGGCCGACAATGCCGACATCGACATCATCACCCGCGGCCGCTACGCCGGCGTGGGCCTGAATGTCGGCATACGGAACGACAAGATCACCGTCGTATCACCCGTCGAAGGCGCCAGCGGTTATCTACAGGGGGTTCGCGCCGGCGACATCATCCTGCGCATCGGTGGCACGTCCACGGTGGGGCTCACGCTGGCCGATCTCCGGGTGCTGCTCCGCGGCGAGCCTGGAACGGCCGTCGAAATCACCGTGGAGCGTGAAGGCGCGCCGGCGCCCATCGACTTCCTCCTGACCCGCGAGGAGGTTCAACTCAAAAACGTCAGCCACCACCAGCTCGACCCCGAGACGGGCATCGGTTACGTCAAACTCGAACGCTTCGCCCGAGAGGCCAGCGAAGAGGTCCGCGCCGCGATCAAGACCATGCAGGAGACTGGCCAGCTCGCCGGCATCGTGCTCGACCTCCGTGACAATCCGGGCGGGCTCCTCGAGGAAGCCGTCGAAATCACCCAGCAATTTGTGCCCCAGGGCAAAGAAATCGTCTCCACCCGAGGCCGGCTCCCGCAGACGGAGCGGTCCTACACGGGCAAGATGCCGCCGCTGACGCTCGACCTCCCGCTCGCCGTCCTCGTCAACGACGTCAGCGCCTCGGCCAGTGAAATCGTCGCAGGGGCGCTGCAAGACTACGACCGCGCCGTCATCGTCGGCCAGACCACCTTTGGCAAAGGGCTCGTCCAGATCGTCAAGCCGCTGCCGTTTAACACGTCGCTCAAGATCACGACCTCGCAGTACTTCATTCCCAGTGGGCGCAGCATCCAGGCGATCGACTACCGCAGCCACGACGGCAACTTCGCGACCATCCCGGATTCGCTCCGCCGCGCGTTCACCACCGCCGGCGGGCGTACGGTGATGGACGGTCATGGCATCGAGCCCGACCTGCACGTCTCTCGCGGCGAAGTCAGTGAACTCGAAGCCGCCCTCCAACGCCGCGCCGCTTTTTTCTTTTTCGCCAACCACTTCGCCGCCACTACGCCGGCGATCCCGAAGGATTTCGAGGTGGATATGGCCGTCTACTCCGCCTTCAAGACCTGGCTGACGCAGCAGCAGTTCGAGTACAAAACCGCCGCCGAGTACTCGGCTGACGAGCTGGCCGCCAGCCTGACGGCCATCGGATACGAGGACGCTGGCGATGAAGCCGCGGCGCTTCAGAAGGCCGTCCAGGCCGAAAAAGCCGCCGATTTCGACCGTCACCGCCCACGCCTCGCCGAACTGCTACGCGCCGAAATCCTCGCCCGCTACTATGGCGATTCCGCCCAGGTCGAGGCATCGCTGGTTGAAGATCCTCACTACCGCGAAGCGTTGCGCATCCTCGGCGACCGAGCCGCTTATAACCAGTTGCTGACGGCTCCCTGATGGAGTTCTTCCAGCTGGCCATTCTTGTTGTCGCCGGCCTGGCGGCCGGATTTATCGCCGGCCTCCTGGGTGTCGGCGGCGGTGTCCTCTTCGCACCGGTCCTCTTCTTTTATTTCCAGCACATCGGCATCGACCCGCTCGTCATCACCCCCCTCACCCTGGGTACGAGCCTGTTCTGCACGTGCATCGCGTCGCTGGTGAGCGGATATTTCCACTTCAAAAAAGGCGCGGTCATCCCCTCTGTCGCCCTGAGGACGGGACTCCTGAGCGCCGTAGCCGTGGTGCTGATGACCCGATACGTCACTACCCAACCCTGGTACGACGGCGAGGTGTTTCAGATTGTGTTCGGGTCGCTCCTGCTCGTCGTGGCCGGACGTATGCTGGCACAAACATTCGAGAAAAACGCCCCGTCCGACACGTCGGTCGTGGACCTGAACGTCTCCTGGCCGTCCCTGGCGGCCGTGAGCACGCTCGTCGGCGTCGTGGCAACGGCGGCCGGGGTCGGGGGCGGGGTGGTGATGGTGCCGGCGTACGCGAAGATGATGCGGATGCCCATCAAGATGGCCATCGGCACCTCAAGCGCTTCGATCATTCTGATTGCCTGCGTGAGCACCATCAGCTACGTCGTCGCCGGCTGGAAGGCGCCGGTACCCGAGACCGCGCTCGGCTACGTGGATTTCGGCCACGCGCTCGCGCTTGTTTTCCCCGCTATGTTCACGGCCCGCCTCGGCGTCGCCGCCGCCCACCGCCTGGAGAGCCGGCGATTAAAATGGGCCTTCGCCGGCCTCGCGGCACTGATCGCGCTGCGGTTGATCTCCAGGGTACTTTAGGTCATCCCTCAAGCACAAACGTCACCTTCGCATTTACGCGAAACGACGTGACGTTCCCGTTTTCCACCAGGCCCTGGATGCCTTCCACGTAGACGCTGCGGACATTCTTGAGGGTCTTGGAGGCTTCCCTCGCGGCGTTTTCAATAGCTCCCTGCAGGGTATCGCCTTCGGCGATGACTTCGATGACTTTGGCGATCGACATGGTATCTTCCTCAAATGATCGTTGGTGCGGACCTGTCGCATCACGGAGTGGGTCGATGCGTGGCTTCATGCTCCTAACTTACGAATAAAACCCATTTATCCAACCCGATGAACGACCTGACGGGCTGCACCACTTTCCTCCAGCGACTCATCCAGACGCCGGGTTTGCCTGGCGAAGAGCGCGCCGTCGCCGGCCTGGTAGCGGCCGAAATGGAGCGTCTGGGGTACGACGAGGTGGGTATCGACGAGGCCGGCAACGTGATCGGTAAGATCGCCGGCCGCGGCGCAGCGCCGGCGATGATGCTCAACACGCACCTGGATCACGTGGATGTCGGCGATCCGGACCGCTGGCCGCATCCGCCGTTTGGAGGCGAGATCCACGACGGACGGGTGTGGGGGCGGGGGGCGGTGGACATCAAGGGGCCGCTCGCCGCGCAGGTGTACGGGGCCGCCCGGCTCAAGGACCGCGGTGTGGTCCCTCCCGGCGATGTGTACGTCACCGCCGTGGTCTACGAGGAGATCGGCGGACTCGGAGCTGAATACCTGACGCATACCCTCACGCCGCCCTATATCGTGATCGGCGAGCCCAGCTGGAACGAGTTGCGGCGCGGGCACCGGGGGCGGCTCGAGCTCCAGCTCCACGTCACCGGCCGCAGTGTGCACGCCAGCATCCCGGAGCGCGGCGTCAACCCGCTCGAGGTCGTCGCCCGGTTCATCGCCGGCCTGCCGGCGGTGGAGCGGAACACCGACCCCGACCTCGGGCAGAGCTCCTGCGCGCCGACGCTTTTCCGCACCGACCAGATCAGCTCGAACGTCATCCCCGCCGAGGCGTGGTTGACGATCGACTGGCGCAACGTGCCGGGCGAATCCGACGAAACCGTCGTCGCCCGCCTCCAGGCACTGGCGGACCGGTGTGTCATCCCTGGCTCCAAGGCGCGGATCTTCATCCCGTCGGCCCTCCGCACGAGTTATACCGGTTATGCCGTTGAACAAACCGCCTGCAACGGCCCATTCGTCACCCGAGCCGACGACCCGGCGCTACGCGCCGCCGAGCGGGTACTCGGCAAGGCGATGGGCGGCGTGCCCACGACCGGTCTCTGGCGGTTCGCGACCGACGGCGGACATTTTATTAAGACGGGCGCGACGCTGATCGGCTTCGGTCCCGGGGACGACACGCTGGCGCACACGGTGGACGAGCACCTCCCCATCGCTCAGCTGGCGACGGCGCTCGACGCCTACGAGGCCCTGGCGGAAGACTGGACGTCCTCCCTATGAGTCTCTTCAAACGCTTTTTCGCCTGGTCGATGGCCACGGGCGACGCCGCGCAAGAGCGGATCTACGGCGCCATCAAACGCGACCTGTTCGCCGGCGTGCGGGGGATCGTCCTCGAATTGGGTCCGGGCACCGGCGTCAACCTACCGTTTATGCCGGCGGGGATCGACTGGATCGGCGCCGAGCCTAATCTGCACATGCATCCCTACATCCAGAAAAAAGCCCGGGATCGTGGTCTCTCCATTCGGCTAGTAACCGATTCTGCCGGCGCCCTCTCCCTCCCCGACGCCAGCGTGGACACCGTCATCTCCACCCTCGTATTGTGCTCCGTCCCCGACCAGGCCGCCGCGCTGCGCGAGATCCGGCGGGTACTCAAGCCGGGCGGGCGGTTTTATTTTATCGAGCACGTGGCCGCGCCGGCCGGCCGGCTCCGTCGAGCGCAGCACCTCATCAAACCCTTCTGGCGCGTCATCGGCGACGGCTGCTGCCCGGATCGGGACACGGGCGACCGCATCCGCGAAGCCGGCTTCGCCGAGGTACACCTCGAACGCTTCAACGCCCGAATGCCGATCGCGATCGTCCGGCCGCATATTCGGGGCCATGCCGTGCGGGCGAACGCGGCGTAGAGGCGGACGGCCGTCCGCCCCACCGATAGCCCGCCGACGACATCACCCCGCCGTCCACCCCGCGTCCACGGCCACCATCGATCCCACCATATAACCCGCGGCATCACTCGCCAGGAAAATCGCGGCGCCCTGGATCTCCTTTAACTCCCCCCACCGCTTCAGCGCCGTAGCGCCCACGACGAACTTCTGCCCATCTTCCGTATTCGCAATCGAGATGTTCATGTCCGTCAGGAAAGGCCCGGGACAAAGCGCGTTGACGTTGATGTTAAACGGCGCCAGCTCCAGACCCAGCGTGCGGGTCATCTGCACGATGGCGCCTTTGCTGGAGGCGTAGGGCGTCCGCTGCGCGAGACCTACCAGGCCCAGGGCGCTGGCGAGGTTGATGATCTTCCCCCGGCCGGCAGCTTTCATGTGCGGCACCACGGCCCGGCAGGCCAGCCAGGTGCCGTTGACGTTCACCTCCATCACCTTCTGAAAATCTGCGTACGGCAGGTCTTCGATGGGGCCCCGGATGTTGATGCCGGCGCTGTTGATCAGGATGTCGATCCGCCCGAACGCATCCAGCGCCGCCTCGGCCACCGCGGCGGCATCGGCCTCGACGGTTACGTCCGCGCGTACGTATTCGGCCCGCACTCCGTAGGCTTCCGCAACCGATTTCGCGGCATCCCGACCGTCACTCCGGGCAACAAGCACGACGTTTGCGCCGGCCGACGCCAGCCCCTCGGCCATCGCCAGGCCGAGGCCTTTAGTGCCGCCGGTGATGATAGCCGTGCGGCCGGTCAAATCGAATAACTTGATGCCTGGAAGCATGGGAAAAGGGATGAATGAATTGAAAATTGCAAAGTGAAAAGTGAAAAATGTTTCTTCCATTCACTTTGCACTTTGGACTCTACACTATTAACTGCATTTAACTTTTCACTTTTCACTTTTAACTTTTAACTTTCAACCGCCTCTCATCCCCAGCACCTCCCGGGCATACACAAACGAGCGGACGTTATTCTCCTCTTCGTAAGCGAGCCGTTCCTCGGGCGTTTTGCCGGTCACGGCGGGTAAGGCGGTCGGCGGCGGGTGGCTGGCCACGAACCGGAGGCTTCTCGCCAGGTCGAGGCCGCCGACCCGGTCGAACGTCGCCCAGTAGGCGTCCGTCAGGACGGGCACGTTGAGAGGGTCCCGGGTGATCATCTCCAGGTTAAACGTCGCGGCCGGGTTGTGCCGTTCGCAGAGCGCCACCATGCGCGGAAGGTCGAGTATTCCCTCTCCTAGCGGCACTTCCGACATCAGAAACCCATCGGCATACGGCTCGACGGCCATGTCCTTGATATGGACGGTCGTGGTGTACGGGGCCAGCTTTTCAACGACCTCCATCGGATTCTCCAGCAACGAGATATTATTCCCGAGATCGAGCGTCACCCCGATCCACTCGCTGCCCAGATGCTCCATGAGGGCGATCATTTCATCGATCCGCCAGTCCTTGTGGTTTTCAACGGCGAGGCGGACCCCATGCCGGCTCAGTACTGGCTCGGCCCATTCGAGGGATCGCCAGGCGCTCCGTTTAAACGCCTCGAAATCGGCCAGCGACTGGAAGTCCTCGTAACGCCGGCCGCTCAGGCAGGCCGTGCGGACGAGCACCGCGCCGGCCTCCTTGGCCGCGGCGACATCGCGATCGAACCGGTCGACCTCCCCGGCCTCGTGGGGGAGTCGGATCTGGCCTTCCAGGTAGAGTCCGAGGCGCTCTCGGCGCTCGCGGACGCGCCCGGCGAAGTCGGCCGGCCAGTCGCCCACGCCCACCTGGGCGCCGCCGGCGCCAAGGTGAACGCAATGGTCGAGGATATCGAGCGCCGACTGGAAGCCCGGGTAGGCGCTGCTGGGGGCCTCGGATTTCCACCGGACGGCAAACGTCGCGTGGGCGACACCCATCGCTCGGCGGGCCGGCGGCGCCAGTGCCATCAGCGGGGTCGACGATATCGACGTAGATACCAGGGCCGCCGCGGCTCCGGCCAGAAACTGTCTGCGATTTACGCGATCGTGTAGGATCATGGGGATGCGGTGATAAAGGCCTTGAGTTCATCGGCCGTCCAGGGCGTCACACGCCCCTGGGTGGTGACGCGGGTGGTGCCGACCATTCGGCGGGTCACCGGTCCGGCATCGTGGCCCCAGGCGTTCCGAATGTACGTTAGTATTGCCGCAATCGCCGCATCGTCCAGCACGGCAAAGGCCGGCATTTCGGGGAGGATGTCTGGGGCATCGTACCGCCGGCCGGCGACATCGATCGGGCCCTCGAGGCCGTGGAGCAGGATGCGGACGAGTGCGCTGTCGGCGCCGTTCACCCACTCGGAGCCCGCCAGCGGCGGCGCGAGGGATGGCATGCCGGCGCCGGCGTTGCCGTGGCAGGCGGCACAAACCGACAGGTAATGCTGACGCCCCAGCGCAAACATGGCGGGGTCGATGGCCCTCCCCGAAGCCGCGTCGTCGGCATCTATTGGCGTATGTCCAGGCCAGGCCAGGCGTCGGCCGAGCGCTTCGAGGCGCTCGCGTGTCTCGGGAGAGAAGGCGTCGAGTCGATCCAGCACGCGCGGTGGAGTGGACAGCGTGAGGACGCCGGCGCGATGGGTGCCGAGACCGGCGAGGAGGGCCTCCTGTCGCCAGCCGAACACAGGTGCATCCAGCCTGGCGAGGAGGGCCTCGACCTCCGCGGCCTCGCCCCGCCGGAGCGTGGCCGCGGCGAGCATCTCCACAAACACCGCTCGCCCCGGAGACTCCGTCCGCCATTCCCATAGGGCCCAGATCTCTTCGAGCAACAACAACTCACGGCCGGCCAGACTGCTCATGGCGGCATCGCGAAAGAGGGCCTCTTCCCGGTAGATTCCGAGGATGCCGGCCAGGATAGGGAGCGCGGCATTGGCATCGAGGGCGCCGGCGGCCAGTGTGATCGCGAGGGCAATTTCGGGGGGCGCCTTGGCCCAGCGGACCGAAAGCGCATCGGCCAGCGACTCGCGAAAGGCCGCTTTCCGAGCGGCCTCCTGCGCGAAGATCCGGATGGCCGCGGCCTGAACCCGCAGGTCGCGGTCGTCGATGGCCTTGATCAACACCGGGAGCGTGAGCGCATCGAGCCCTTCGAGGGTCCACAGCGCATGAAGCCGGCCGAGGCGGTCGTTCTCCCGCATCGCCACCCGCTCGAGAAACGGCACGGCAGCCTGGTCGGCCCGCTCGACGAGCAGGCGTTGAGCGGTATCGCGAACCCATCCATCTTCATCCGAAAGCAAAGCCACGAGCGCCCGCGACGAGGTGCCAGCGAGCTCGATGCGCCCCGGAGGGGTCCATCGTTCCGGCACGATACGCCAGATCCGGCCGTGGTGGACCGGCTGGTCGAGCCGGCGTTTCTCCGTCTGCTCGCGCAAGTAGGGCGTCATGTACACCCCGTCCTGGATGATCCCGCGGTACATGTCCGCGACGTACAGCGCCCCGTCGGGCCCGGAGGTGAGGAAGACAGGCCGGAAGCGCTCGTCGGTCGATGCCAGAAACTCGACCCCCGGCGTCGCGTCTTCCGCGGTCAGGGCAAGACCGTGGGAAGTGAGGATATTCCGTTTGATGAGATTGCCGACCGGCTCGCACACGAAGGCGTTGCCGCGATGCCCGGCGAGAGCCGTGCCTCGATAGATAAACGGAGCGCCGGCCGAGGTGAACTCGAGCAGCCGCCCCCGTTCGTCAAGCGCGCCGGGGATATAGCCGCGGTTGGCCGCCGGCGTGGCGCGGATCGGGAAGATGCGGCGGTTCTGTGCCACCCCCACGTTCAGACCACTGGTGGGTGTGTGGTGGGGATTGCGGCCGAGACTATTTGGAGGAACGAGATCCGTGTGGAGTTGGGACCAGTTGTAGTTGTAGAAAAGCCGGCCGGCATCGTCGTGCGAGATTCCCCACTGGCCCCTGAACTCCGTCGAATCCCGCAGCCACCGCCCCCCGCGCAGGCGATAGCGGATGGATGATTTGGCGTTGTAATACCAGTTGTCGATCCCTCGCCAGAGTCCGTTGGCGGAGTGCTCGGGGAGGCCGGCGCCACCATAGGTCGAGTCGATCAGGACGCGCCGGTCTGCCCGAAGGTCGCCGTCATCGTCGTACACCATCCACAGCGGCTTATTCTCGGCCACGAGGGCGCCTCCGGGCACCACGGCCACGGCACGGGGGAGCACCAGGCTATCCATGAAAATCACGGCCTGGTCCATCCGACCGTCGAAGTCGATATCCGTGAGAATCTTGATCCGGCCGATGGGCGACTCGTCGCTGGACCCCTCGAGTTCCGGCATAAATCCGCGCATCTCCACGACCCAGAGGCGGCCTTCGGCGTCGAACGTCATTGCCACAGGATCCTCCACGAGCGGCTCCGAGGCCACGAGTTCGATCCGCAGACCCGGTTCGAGTCGGAACGTCGCGTGTTCCTGCGGGGGCGTGCGGACGGGCGATATCCCCTCGCGGTTGTCGCCGGGCCCCGGCCCCGCGGTACAGCCGGCCACCGCCAGCGCCGCTAGCATTAGCAGCTCGGATACGACGCGCCTGAGGGAGGGCCTATGTGAGACGGTGAGGGGGTGCATGGGCCGGGGGGCAGGGGGGTAAGCTACCCGACAAGGTCGACCCCCGGCGTCCAAAAAACAAGGTAGCCGACCCGACGCCGTTGAGACGCAAAATTTTGCGTCTCAACCACGCGTTTTAGGCCCGTGTTGGCAAAAACAAACGGCGCGCCGACCATGGGCCGGCGCGCCGAACTCGGGGAGCATCGCTTGCAGTAAAAGGGTGCGATACTCCTACTTGCGACAAACCTACTTCAAAAGCGTCATGACGCGCGATTGAGATTGTTGTCCGTCGAATGTAACGCGGTAGAGATACACGCCGGAGGCGGCGACCTGACCATCGGTATCGCGTCCATCCCATTGGACCTCGTAAACGCCGGCGCTCTGCACGCCATTGACAAGCTCCGCCACCTGCTGGCCGAGCACGTCATATACCGCGAGGACGACCTGGCCGGCATTGGCCAGCTCGAAGTGAATCGTGGTAGAGGGATTAAACGGGTTCGGGTAGTTGCCGTGGAGGGCGAACCGTGTGGGTGTTTCGTCGCCAATGCGCTCGATGGCCACCGAAGACACCTCGTTGGTCACCCCGGGGGTGGCCGTTCCCGAGTCCCAGTTTTCCGCCGGCGTGGCGCCGGAGCCAAAGTAGGCGAGCGTGGCGCCGGACTCAGCCGCCGGGACGAAGGCGCCGGCGGTCCAGACCCCCGCCATCACGGCGACACTTTCGCGCGTGTGGCCGGCCGAGCCGTACTGCATGTAGTCCGCCATCGCGGCCGCGCTTGTGAATGCGTTTGATGTGTAAAGACCTACTTCGCCATCGCCGGAGCCGAGCGCGTTAAACGCCACCACGAGGTGGCCGCCGGCGGGGATGACCATGGCCCCTTCGAGAATCGTGAGGGTCGATATCTGGGAGTAGGTCGGGAAGTTGCAGAGGTAGAGTTCAGAGACATCCTCAGCGCTGTCGCCAGCATTGTAGAGTTCGACCCATTTCGTAGCGCCCATGAAGTCCACGCCGGCGTAACCGACCTCGTTGATGCGCACCTGAGCCTGTGTGGTGAAGCCCAACCCCATGAGGAGCAGGAAGAATAACCCGTGTGGTAAGATTCGTTTCATCGTGTAGACAGATCTATGGTATGGGATGAATCGGCGAAAAAAGACCGTTTTGACGTCTCCGGGTGGAGCGTCGCTGTTAACAAAATGCCAGGGCCTCAAGGAAGGTCCCCGCTGCCACACAATCCTCACAAAACAATAACGTTCCGTACACAGCTTACGCGCGTAGCGCCGAAACCAAACCAGCGAGCAGTTGTATGCCTCGCACACTTCCATTCTGCCGGCACGTTGAAGCATTCGCACGTTCGACCGCCGGCAGCGTTTTCATCTCTCGCTACGTCTTATCCGCGCCCAGGCGCACCGTATACCCATGCCCAACAGCAATGTATCGGGCATCCGACCGCAACCCGTGGACCAGAACGTCCTCGAGGTGTATCGGATGATGCCCACCAGCGACATCGAGCGGCTGCTTGAACACATCGAATGGCTCGAAAGCGAGCTGGACGACGCCCGGAACGTCCAGACCACTACCGACAAAAAACTGGTCTATCTGATGAACCTGTTGAGTCAGCACAAGCGCGCCGTGCAGGCCGAGTTGGACCGGTTCGGGAGGTAGAAGCCATGCGCGTTTTCGTACATCCAGGTTGAAACGACCATCCGCCGATAACTCAAAAGCACGACCCTTTTTCACCTTAATTCGGCCCAATTGAGCCAGAAACGACGATCGCGGGTTTCTGGCACTCAAGTGTGCGCGGATTGATCGTCACCCCAACCGCTCCCGCAAGTGCACGATGTTGCCTTCGGGGTCGCACACATTTCGCACCCGCATTCCGGGTCCAGGCCAGATCGGTCCGTGTACACAACCGCCACACGCCACGGCTATCTCTTCCGCTTCGGCCAGGCTCGCGACTGTAAAAAACGGCTTGATGGCCTGGCTTTCCCGTGGCTCGGGGGGCACGGCGATGACGATCGACGCCGCGTGGGGCGGGGGGATGGCGTGCAGGATCAACTGCGCGTCGGGCGACTGCAGCACTCGGTGCTCGTCGTCGGCATGGAGCACTCGGGCCCCGAGGACGCGTTCGTAGAAGGTGGATACGGCGTCTACGTTTTTGGCGTAGATGAGCACGCCGGCGCGCGCGGAATCGGGCATGGGAGGAGGTGTCCTGTTGGATGAGTGTGCGCGTAATATCACACCGAACGCTTAAGAAACCTACGTATTTCCCCTTTGCCGGCCCGGGTTTGTCCCCCCGATTGCACCACCCACTCCCGCCGCCATCAGGGCCGCGTCCAGCAGGACCTCCGCGCCGGCCACCAGGTGCTCGGGTGCGGTGTACTCCATGACGTCGTGGCTCACGCCGCCCCGGCTCGGCACGAATATCATCGCGGCGGGGCAATGCGCGGCCATGATTTGCGCGTCGTGACTGGCGCCGCTGATCATCCGTCGGCTTGTGTATCCACGTCGATCGGCCGAGGCCTGTACGTGGCCGATCAGCGTAGGGTTGAAAGCCACCGGCGCGACCCGAGCCAGTTTTCGAGTGTGGACGCCCAGCCCCTCCCGCACCGCCAGATCCCGTACAAACGATTCCACCCGGTCCTCCGCCGCGGCCAGACCGCCGTCGTCCGGGTGGCGGAGGTCGACGGTGACGACGGCCTCCCGTGCGATGACATTGATGATGTTGGGCGACAAGCGGATCGAGCCGACCGTCGTGCGTTGCGGTTCGCCGATGCCCACCGCCAGTTCGCGCACAAACCGAACCAGCGCGCCGGCGGCATATCCAGCATCCCGGCGCAGCGCCATGGGGGTAGTGCCGGCGTGGTTGGATGCGCCCTCGAATACGACCTCGATCCACGACAGCCCCTGTACCCCTTCCACCACCCCGATCGTCTTCGCCTCCCGCTCCAGCACCGGCCCCTGCTCGATGTGCAGCTCCAGGTACGCGCCGATGGGGAGGTCGCGCCATTCCCGCGAGCCAGTATAGGCCGTAAAGTCCATGTTCTCTCCGATCGAGGTCCCGTCTACACCCACGATGGCGCGGATGGCATCGGCCTCGAGCTTATGGGTGACGTACAGACTGCCCATCAGATCCGGCATGAACCGCACCCCCTCTTCATTCACGAACGAGGCCACGCCCACCGGCTGTTCCGTGACCACGCCGGCGTCGTTCATCGCGGCCACGGCCTCGAGGCCAGCGAGCACCCCGAGGCTGCCGTCGAAACGTCCACCGGAACCGACGGTATCCGTGTGGGATCCCATGAGGACCATCGGGCCCTCCCCCGCGCCGGGGCGCACACCGAGCAGGTTGCCAACAGCGTCAATAGAGACGGTCATCCCCAGCGCACGCATGCGGGCCTCCACCCAGTCGCGGCCGGCGCGGTCTTCCGATGAAAACGCCAGCCGCGTCACTCCGCCGCCCGGAATGGCGCCGATGGCGGCCAACGCGTCGAGGCTGGAGAGGAAACGGGAACGGTCGATGGGGATATGAGCAGGTGACGTCATGATGCGGCAGGTTTCAGATCTAGTCGGACGACCCGAGAAACCAACACTCCGGCTTCTCGTACGCAACCGTCGATGTGATACGTTATAAAACGCTCCGTCGAACGCAAACGATTCGGGTTATGTACTCCATTCGATTTACAGCCCTCTTATTAATCGGGATTCTGGGCATCGGTTGCAACCGCAACGCCAACTCCCAGCAGCAGGTCGAGACGCCGGCGGTCCTGCCGGCGCCCTCCCTCGGTGAGGTCACCGATCAACTCTACGAAAGTCGCACGAACGCGATCACCCGCGTGGTCGAAACCGCCAGCCCGGCCGTCGTCAGCGTCAACGTGATGGCGGTACAACGCGTCGAATACCGCGATCCGTTCTCCGACCCATGGATGGAATTTTTTTATGGCCGCAGCCGCAGCCGCGTTTACGAACAGCAGGTCCAGAGCGTCGGCTCGGGCTTCGTCATCTCGGCGGACGGCTACATCGTCACGAACGAACACGTGGCGCATAACGCAGCGAAGATTACCGTCGCCTTCATGGACGGTGCCACGCTCGACGCGACGCTGATCGGGAGTGACGAAGCCAGCGACCTCGCGCTCATCAAGGTAGCCCCCCCGGAACCGCTGCCGCACCTCTCTTTCGCGGAAAACGGCTCCGCTATCCCCGGCGAATGGGCTATCGCGCTCGGCAATCCGTTTGGCCTGTTCGAAGCCGCCGAGCCCACGGTTACCGTTGGCGTGGTCAGCGGCACGGGGCGCGACTTCCAGCCGCAGGAAAATCGGATCTATCGGGATATGATCCAGACCGATGCCGCCATCAACCAGGGCAACTCGGGCGGCCCGCTCATCAACGCGCTCGGCGAGGTCATCGGCGTCAATACGTTCATCTACACGTCCGGCAACGGCGGCTCCATCGGGCTCGGGTTCGCCGTGCCGGCGGACAAAGCCATGCGCATCGTCCAGGAACTGAAGGAAACCGGGCAGGTGGACCGCTCCTACTACACGGGTCTCCGCGGCTGGGATGTCAATGAGCGCATCGCCCGGGCCCTCGGGCTGACGGAACAGCGCGGCTTCGTCGTCCGCGACGTCGACCCCGGCTCGCCGGCAGACCTGGCCGGCTTCAAACCCTATGACGTCATCCTCACCTTCGAGGACGAGCCCATCGACGGGCAAGTCGACCTCGCCGCTCGCCTCACCGACTTCCGCCCCGGCGACGCCGTCCACCTCGGCGTCTTCCGTGAAGGGAAGATGTATAAGGTGGAGATGCAACTCGGCCGGCAGGATACTGGAGGGAGATAAGGAGGGGGAAAGGGAAAGGGCAAAAGGCAAAAGGGAAAGGGCAAAAGGCAAAAGGGAAAGGGCAAAAGGGAAAAGGGAAAGGGCAAAAGGGAAAGGGCAAAAGGGAAAGGGCAAAAGGGAAAGGGGGAAAGGGCAAAAGGGAAAGGGCAAAAGGGAAAGGGCAAAAGGGAAAGGGCAAAAGGGAAAGGGCAAAAGGGCAAATCGTGTGTTTGGGGCTGGAGTGGTTCTGCGCGGCGAGGTTGGGCGCGGGGCGTCCGGCTGTGAAGATTTGATCGCGGCTGCCGGCTGTCGCTCCTCCATCTTAAATTAAGACAAAAGACTCCGAAGTACATGATTCTCTCCAAAAGCGCCGAATACGGCATTCGCGCCATCCTTTATCTGGTAGCGCTCGGGCAACAAGGCCACGTCTCCATACGGAAATTGAGCGACGACCTGGGTATTTCGTTTCACTTCCTGACGAAGATCTTCCAGAAGCTGACCGAGGCGGGGCTGCTGCACTCACTCAAGGGGCCACATGGCGGTGTACGTCTGGCGAAGCTGGCCAGCGCCATCCCCGTGCGCGACCTCGTCGTGGCGATCGATGGGGATGGTGTGTTCACGCAGTGTGTGCTCGGCCTGCCGGCGTGTGGCCGCGACAACCCCTGCCCCCTCCACCAGCAGTGGGCGCCCCAGCGTGGACAGATCGAGGCGATGTTCGGCCAGACCACCCTCGCCGACCTGGCGGCCGATATCAACAAGCTGGGCCTCCGCCTCAGCGCCGCACCCAATGTGTAACGCGCAACGTTCAACGCCCCGACAATGAAGAACTCATGAGATCCCCCACACCTCTTGACCTCGGTGCATTTCTGCCCGATCTTAATAAAAGACAAAAGAGTCCGCTATACGAAATGATCTCCAGACGATGCACATATAGCCTCCAGTCCCTGGTCTACCTGACACGGGAGCCGAGCGAGCGGTATGTCCCGATGCGGCAGATCAGTGAATCGTTGTCGATTCCGGCGTCGTATCTGGCCAAGATTCTGTCCGACCTGGCCGGCCGCCACTTTATAAAGACCCGAAAAGGGGCCCAGGGTGGCGCGATGCTTCTGGCCGATCCGGTGACGTTGAGCGTGCGGGACGTAGTGCTGGCGATTGATGGCCCCGGTCTGTTCGAGTCGTGTATCCTCGGACTTCCTGGCTGCGGCCGGCAAGCGCCCTGCCCCATGCACCGCCCCTGGTCGAGTACCCGCAGCGCTCTCGAAAGCGGTTTCGCCACGCTGACGATCCAGGAGTTGGCCACGCTGATGGCCCAGAATACTACGCTAGGCTCTTTTTTTACCTTACTTTAAGACAAAATACTCTCTTATCCCCTATGACATCACACTCCGAATACCGCACCCTGCTCGCCGCGCGCCTCGTTTTGGTCGCGCTACTCCTCGCGCCCGCCGCCGGATGCGGTTCGGGCGACGGCGACGCTCCGGCGACACCGCCAGCCGCGACCCCCTCGTCCACGACTGGCGGCCTGACCGAGGCCCAGCTGACGAACGGCATTGGCCCGGTGACGCAGCTCACGCTCGGCCCGATCGATGCCGATCTGGCCCGTCGGGGCGAGGAGAGCTTCAAGATGAAGTGTATGGCCTGCCACAAGTTCGATGAGCGCTATGTGGGCCCAGCACTGGGCGATGTGCTGACGCGCCGCACGCCGGAGTACGTGATGAACATGATGCTCAACCCGGCCGAGATGGTTCAGAAACATCCCGAAGCGCGCGCCATGCTAGCCCAGTACATGACCCCGATGCCCAGCCAGAATCTAACGGAGGACGAGGCGCGCGCGCTGCTTGAGTATATGCGCACGGCCGCTGAAGAACCAGAAGAGGATGAGGAGAATGAAGAAACCAACGAATAACGCACTCCCCCAAACAGAATCCATTACACGTGCAAACACCATGAAAACCTACGCCAATCATCCGATCCTACTGGCAATCGCCGGCTTCGCGATCCTTGCCAGCGGCTTTGTAGCCTGCCAGACGGCCGGCCCGACGACGTCGTCCACCGACGCCGCGCAACAGGTGTATGTCGCCCCCGGCGAATACGACGAGTTTTACGCCTTCATGTCCGGCGGCTTCAGCGGCCAGCTGACTGTGCACGGCCTGCCGTCCGGCCGGCTGCTGAAAACCGTCCCGGTATTCTCCCAGCACGCCGAAAACGGCTGGGGCTATAACGAGGAAACGAAGCCGATGCTCATGACCTCACACGGCTTCGTACCCTGGGACGACGCGCACCATCCCGAGCTTTCGATGACCGCCGGCGTGCCGGACGGCCGCTGGATCTTTATCAACGGCAACAATACGCCGCGCGTGGCGCGCATCGACCTGACCACGTTCGAGACGACCGAGATCCTCGAGATCCCGAACTCCTCCGGCAACCACGGCTCACCGTTTATCACCCCGAACTCGGAGTACGTCGTCGCCACAACGCGCTTTTCGCTGCCGATCCCAAACCGGGACGTCTCGATTGACTCGTACGCCGAGAACTTCAAGGGCTCGTTGTCCTTCATCCGGGCGGACCGTCCCGGCGAAATGGACGTCGCGTTCCAGATCATCGTGCCGGGCTTCAACTACGACCTCGCGCACGCCGGCAAGGGGCCGTCGGACGGGTGGATGTTCTTCACGTCCTACAACTCGGAGCAGGCGCATACCCTGCTCGAGGTCAACGCCTCGCAGAACGACAAGGACTTCATCGCCGCGGTGAACTGGAAGCGGGCGGAGGAGTGCGTCGCCGCCGGCCAGACGCGGCAGATGCCTGCGCGGTATGCCCACAACCACATGGACGAGGCGTCACGCATTGTGCAGCACGAGATGAAAACGGCCGTGACCGTACTCGAATCGGGGAATTGCAGCGACATGGTCTACTTCCTGCCGACGCCGAAGTCGCCGCACGGCGTGGATGTCGACCCCTCCGGCGAATACATCGTGGCCGGCGGCAAGCTCGCGACGGTCATCCCGGTGCATTCGTTCACGAAGATGATCGCCGCGATCGCCAACAGCGATTTCGAGACGACGCTCGACGGCATCCCCGTGCTGAAGTACGAGTCGATCATCGCCGGCGAAGTGCAGGACCCGGGCCTCGGGCCGCTCCACACCGAATTCGACGGACGCGGCTTCGCCTACACGACCTCGTTCATCACCTCCGAAATTGTAAAATGGAGCCTCGAGACCTTCACCGTAGTGGACCGCATCCCCGTCTTCTACAGCGTTGGTCACCTGATGATACCGGGCGGCGACAGCCAGAAGCCATGGGGCAAGTACCTGGTCGCGCTCAACAAGATCACAAAGGATCGCTACCTCCCGACCGGACCCGAACTGGCCCACGCCGCGCAGCTGATCGACATCAGCGGCGACAAGATGCGGATCATCCTGGACTTCCCGACGATGGGCGAGCCGCACTACGCCCAGGGCATCGAAGCCAGCGTCATCAAGGACCGCCAGGTGCAGATCTACGCCCTCGAGGGCAACACGCACCCGCATGCCACGAAGAGCGAGGGGGATACCCGGATCGAGCGTCAGGGCGATGAGGTGCATGTCTACATGACCACCATCCGGAGCCATTTCTCGCCCGACAATATCGAGGGCGTCCGCGCCGGCGACAAGGTCTACTTCCACGTCACCAACCTGGAGCAGGACTGGGACGTCCCGCACGGCTTCGCCATCATGGGCATGAACACGGCCGAGTTGCTCATCATGCCGGGCGAAACGCGCACCCTCATCTGGGAGCCCAAAGAACCAGGCATTTACCCGTTCTACTGTACGGACTTCTGCTCGGCGCTGCACCAGGAGATGCAGGGGTACCTGCGCGTCTCCCCCGCCGGCAGCAACGTCCCGCTGGCGTACCATACAGGAGGCTGAGGGAAGGCAAAAGGGAAAAGGAAAAAGGCAAAGTGAAAAGTGAAATCGCTAATCGCTAACCTCGAATCGCTAATCGCTAATCAAGGACGGTATGGGCGCGAAGTACTCCCTGTACCCGGAGCCTCGCTCCCATGCCGTCCGCCATACAACCTCGCCATGAACTCGCGCACCCGCCTCATCCTTGCCGTTGCATCGCTTGCGCTGTTGGTGATGTATCTCGCACCCATCTGGAGCATTTCGCTCGAAGCGCCGCAATACCCGGAGGGGTTGGGGTTGGAGATCTGGATCGATACCATCAAAGGCCAGAGGGAGCACGACCTGAACAACATCAACAATCTCAATCACTACATCGGCATGAAGCGGATCGTGCCGGAGGCGATCCCCGAATTAAAGATGATGCCGTGGATCATCGGGGGGCTGGTGGCGCTGGGGCTGCTGGCGGCGGCGATCGGCCGGCCGTGGCTGCTGTACGGGTGGACGGGGCTGTTTCTGGCGATCGCCGTCGTGGGCCTGGTGGATTTTTACCTGTGGGAATACGACTACGGCCACAACCTGGACACGGTGAACGCGATCATCAAGATCCCGGGGATGAGCTACCAGCCGCCGCTGATCGGCTCGAAGCAGCTGCTCAACTTCACCGCCACCTCGTGGCCGGCATTGAGTGGGTGGATCGCCTTCGCGTCGCTAGGCGCCGGCCTCTACCTCTCCTACCTCCAGCTCCGCACCCGGAAACAAGCCGCGCCGGAGGTCGCCTGACATGCGTATCCCCTTCCTTCTCTTTCTCATTGCCGGCCTCGCCGGCTGCTCGCTGGATCCCCGGCCGCTCGACTACGGCCACGACCGCTGCACGCACTGCATGATGACCCTCACCGACCCGCGCTTCGGCGCCGAGCTGGTGACGCCGCAGGGCAAACGGCTCCCGTTCGATGCCATCGAATGCCTCGCCGCCTACGTCGCCGAGCAGAAGCCTGAGGTGCATGCGCTCTGGATGGTCGACTTCACCGCGCCGGAGGTATTGCGGCCGGCCGAAGAAATCATCCTCTACCGCAGCCCGTCCATTTCGAGTCCGATGGGGATGAACCTCGGCGCCTTCCCGACGGCCGAAGCGGCACGCCAGCAGGCGCCAGACGGCGAGGTACTCGGATGGGAAGAGGTGCTGCGGATCGCCGGCCGACCGGCCAGTACGTTGGATATCGTACACACCCCTAAGTGACGCACCGGCGGCCGCCATGAAACGCACCCTCTTCATCCTGCTCACCCTGGTCCTCGTCGGCGCTGTGTCCGCACAAACGCCGGTTCGGATCACCGCGCCGAACGACACCCTGACGACGATCGCCGAGGCCGTGCGGCGCGCGCCGGCCGGCAGCGAGGTGGTCGTCCGCGCCGGCGTGTGGCATGAGCAGCGCATCACGATCGACAAACCGCTGACGCTCGTCGGCGAGGTCGGCGCCGTGATCGACGGCGACGGCCAGCCGATCCTCCTCATCACCGCCGACAGCGTGGCCGTTCGAGGCCTCGTGTTTCGCAACGTCGCCACCAGTTTTGTCGAGGATCAGGCCGCCATCAAGCTCAACGAGGCGAGCCAGTGTGTGATCGAAGACAACCGGTTCGAGGACACGTTTTTCGGGATCTATCTGGCCCGTACCAGCCACTGCGCGATCCGCGGAAACGTCCTGGAAGGCCGGAAAGGCACCGAAACCCGCTCCGGCAACGGCATCCATCTCTGGTATTCGCGCTACATCACGATCACCGGCAACACCGTGCGCGGGCACCGGGATGGGATTTATCTGGAGTTCGTGGAGGACAGTGAGGTGCTGGACAACCTCAGCACCGGCAACCTGCGCTACGGGCTGCATTTCATGTTTTCGAACCGGTGTATCTATCGCCGCAACGCCCTGCTGGCCAACGGCGCCGGCGTGGCCGTCATGTACAGCAAAACCGTTGAGATGACCGCCAACCGCTTCGAGGACAACTGGGGGCCGGCGTCGTACGGGCTGCTATTGAAAGACATCACCGACAGCGCGATCCGCGGCAATACGTTCCGGCGCAACACGATCGGGATTTACGCCGAGGGGTCGAACCGGATGGCGATGGACGGCAACACCTTTGAGGGCAACGGCTGGGCGCTGAAGCTGATGGCGAACGCGACGGACAACACCATCACCGCGAACAACTTCATCGCCAACACCTTCGATGTCGCCACCAACAGCCGACAGAGCAACAGTACGTTCGCCGGCAACTACTGGGACAACTACACGGGGTACGACCTCGACCGCGACGGCGTGGGCGACGTCCCGTTCCGCCCCGTGCGCCTCTTTTCATTGCTCGTTGAGGCCAACGAGCCCTCCATCATCCTCTTGCGGAGCCTGTTCATCGACTTGCTGGACGCTGCCGAGCGCGTGTTGCCCTCGCTGACGCCCGAGACCCTCGTCGATGCTAGCCCCGCGCTACGCGCATTCCAATGATCGACATCGGAAAACCCATGATCCAGATCGATGGGATCGAAAAGCGATTCAGCAAGCACGATGTGTTGCGAGGCCTGAACCTGCCGATCGAGCGCCAGGAGATCACCGCCATCCTCGGCCATAATGGGTCGGGGAAGACGACGCTTATCAAGTGCATCCTCGGGCTCGTTCGCCCTACCGGAGGACGCATTTTCCTCGACGGACAGCGGCTCGACGCCGGCTGGGCATACCGCGAGCGGATCGGCTACATGCCTCAGATCGCTCGCTTCCCCGAGAACCTGCGCATGCGCGAACTGCTGACCCTCCTTCGGAACCTGCGTGGCAATCCCGTCGGCGTGGATGACGAGCTATTCGAGCTCTTCGGCCTCGAGCGCGATGTCGACAAGCCGATGCGCGCCCTCTCGGGCGGGACACGCCAGAAGATCAATGCCGTCATCGCCTTCCTCTTCCGGCCGGACATCCTGATTCTCGACGAGCCGACCGCCAGCCTGGACCCGATCGCCAGCAGTCTCCTCAAAGACAAGATCCGCCGCGAGCGGGACGCCGGCAAAACCGTCATCCTCACCTCCCACAATATCGGGGAGGTCGAGGCGCTGGCGGACACCATCGCGTTCCTGCTCGACGGCCGGGTGCACACCATGGGCCGGCAGCAGGCCATCAAGGACCGCACGGGCGAGAACGACCTCGAACGCGCCATCGCCCACCTGATGCAGGAGAAAGCCGCATGAACCCGCTCCGCACGATATTCGCGTATGCGTTGAACGACATCTCCCGCAGCAAGGGGTTGATCGCCTACGCCCTGTTTTTTGCCCTCAGCGGCGAGGCCCTGTTCCGGTTTGGCGGCGGGGGACGCGCGCTGTTGAGTCTGATGAATCTCTCGCTCCTTGTCATCCCGCTCGTGTGCATCGTCTTCGGGGCGATGTACCTGTATGCGGCGCGCGACTTCATGGAGCTGCTGCTGGCGCAGCCGATCAAACGGAGCCAGCTCTTCGGCGGCCTCTACCTGGGGCTGGCGCTGCCGCTCGCCGGCGCGTTTGCCGTGGGCGCCGGCGCCCCGTTACTCATCCACGCTCGGGAACTGGCCGGCTACGGCGCTCCGCTGGCGTTGTTGCTTGCGACTGGCGTGTTGCTGTCGTTTGTCTTCGTCGCCATCGCCTTTCTCTTCGCCATCGGATTCGATGAAAAGGTGAAAGGCCTCGCCGCGGCACTGGTCACCTGGTTGATGTTCGGCATCGTCTACGACGGCCTGATGCTGCTCGTCATACACCTCTACGCCGCCTACCCGCTCGAAATCCCGACGCTTGTCCTCACCCTCCTCAACCCACTCGACCTCGCCCGGGTGATGATGCTCCTGCAAGTCGACATCGCCGCCATGATGGGCTACACCGGCGCCGTGTTCGAGGCGTTTTTCGGAACCCCGATCGGGATGGTTGTGGCCGGGGTGATGCTGCTCCTGTGGATCGCGGGGCCGCTGGGGGTGAGTTATCGGCTGTTTCTCAGAAAAGACTTTTGAGTAGCGATTAGTGATTAGCGATTAGCGATTAGCGAATAAACGATTTGCGAATAGCGATTGCCCTGTCATCTCGACTGGAAACGCCTGCTTGCCGGCGGTGCAGCGGAGACACGAGCGAAGCGAATAAACCTCCTTATTCAGAGCAGTGCCAATCGACAGGAGGTCTCTCCGCTGCGGCCCGATAAATCGGGCCTGCGGTCGAGATGACATGATTTTTTTTTTAGCCATCGCCCTACAACCGCGTCAGGAATGGCCTCTCAGGCAATCGGGGCGCCGGCGGGTAGACTACCGGGTGACCTCTTCACCGGAAAGGGACTGCCATGCGAAGCATCATCCTCATCGTTCTCGTTCTCGCTGCCTGCGAGGTACCTGTTCCCGATAAAACCCCGGCGGCGGCCCCGGCCGGCCTCAGCGAGGCCCAGCTCGAACACGGCATCGGCCCGATTGAGCCGTTTGTATTGCCGGGCGTGAACTCGGCGCTGGCGGCGGAGGGCGAAAAGAGCTTCACACTGAAGTGCGCCTCGTGTCATCAGTGGGATACGCGGTTGGTAGGTCCGCCCCTGAGCGGTGTGCTCGAGCGCCGGGCGCCGGCGTTTGTGATGAACGTATTGCTCAACCCGGACGAAATGGGGAAGAAGCACCCCGAAATGATCGCGCAGCGGGAGGAGTACGGGGTGGCGATGCCAAACCAGTTTTTGTCTCGGGACGAGGCGCGGGGGATTCTGGAGTACATACGGGGAAAATAAGGGGCCGGCTCAACCGGGAACGAACCCTATCCGGCGCCTTACAAGGGGCCCGCTCAACTTCCTTCCCCGGCATGCCCCGTTTCTCCCCTCTCGCCTCTCTCTGCTTCCTCCTGACGCCCCTCGTGCTCGCCGGCTGCCTGCCGTCGTCGTGCAACCGGGTGGAGTCGCGCGCGCTGTTTCCGGCGGACTCCCTCTCGCGCGCCCTTGCCGGGGCCATCGCGGTTGATACGCTCGATGTCGTGTGGGAGACCGCCGGCCCGGAGGCGCTGCCGTTCGAATATCCCCGCACCGTGTTATTCGACGACGCCGGTGTGCTCCATGTGTCGGATGCGGAGGCCAACGCCGTACACGCCTTCGACGCCCAGGGCCAGCCGTTGTATCAGGTGCGGGATGACGACTTTCCGATCCCGTTCCTGGCCGGCGCCGCCGGCGACACGGTCGCCATCTTCAGCCCGACCCTCCGCGCCGTGCGTCTGCTCGTCGACCAGCAGGTCATCGCCACGATCCCGACCCCGTCGGACCTTCCCGAGAAGCAGCTGTTGCAATACGCCGCGTACGGTTCGGGTGGGCTGTACGTGAAGATCCTCGGCGAGGCCTACGAGAACTTCATCGGCCGGCTCGATGCCTCCGGCGCCATCCAGGAGCGATGGCCGCTAGAGGGGCCGATCTGGCGCTATTCGGGCAAACTCGTCGCCACCGAAGACACCCTGCTGAGCGCCTGCGGGTACCGGCCCGTGCTGGATCGCATCCCCCCCCTCGCGGCCCGCGACACGCTTGCCCTGGTCGGTTTCGACTCCCCGATGCTGGCCCGCAGCCGCTCCTTCCTGCTCGGCGACCTGTACGACCCGCCGCTGCTCACCCCGAGCATGGCCGTCGCCGGCGACCGCATTTTTGTCCTGAACATCCGCCCGGGATGGCTGTTGATCGATGTGTACGACCTTGCCGGCCGGCTCCAGCGCCGGCTCGTGCAGCAGGCGCCGGTATTCGCCCAGTCCTTTTACCCCGTCGACCTCGCCGCCCACCCCAACGGCGACGGATTCGACATCGCCGTCGTCTACGTGGAGCCGCAGCCATGGCTTGCGCTCTATCGCTGGGCTACAGCCTTCGAGTAAGGGGGGCAACAGGAGAACTGCTCTTTGCCTTGATCTCGTCATCCCCAACTTGATTGGGGATCCATACAAGACCGGCTGGTTGTATGGATCCCCGTTTTCACGGGGAGGACGAGATGAGGGTGGCGCGATTTTTAACAGTCTCTGAACCGCACACGCTGAATCTCACCTGCTTCATGACTTCTTCCCGCCTGACCGACATCCACACCTTCGGACAACTCAAGGCATCCGGCTACCGGGTGATCGGGGTGAAGGACGAGTTGCGTAAGAACCTGATCGCCCGGCTGCGAAAGGGCGAACGGGTCTTCCCCGGGATCATCGGATTCGACACGACCGTCATCCCCCAGATCCAGAACGCCATCCTGGGCCGGCACGACCTCATCCTGCTCGGCCTGCGCGGCCAGGCGAAGAGCCGCATCATCCGCATGCTGCCGCAGTTGCTGGACGAATACATACCCTTCGTCCGCGGCAGCGAGGTGAACGACGATCCGTTTAACCCGATCTCCAAGTTCGCCCGCAACCTGATCGCCGCAAAAGGAGACGACACGCCTATCGACTGGCTGCACCGTGACGAGCGGTACAACGAAAAGCTGGCGACGCCGGACACTACGATCGCCGACCTCATCGGCGACATCGACCCGATCAAGGCCGCCAACCTCCGACTGACGTATGCCGACGAGGAGGTGATCCATTTCGGCATCATCCCCCGCACCAACCGGGGTTTGTTCGCGATCAACGAGCTGCCCGACCTCCAGCCGCGCATCCAGGTCGGCCTGCTCAACATTATGGAGGAGCAGGATATCCAGATCCGCGGGTTCAACGTCCGCTTCCCGCTCGATGTGATGATGATCTTCTCGGCCAACCCCGAGGACTACACGAACCGCGGAAGCATCATCACCCCGCTGAAGGACCGGATCGACAGCCAGATCATTACCCATTACCCGAAAACGATCGAGATCGGCGTCCAGATTACGTCGCAGGAGGCATGGCAGGAACGCGGCGAGGGGGTGAAGGTGCATGTGCCGGCGTATTTCCGCGAAATCGTCGAGCAAATCGCCTTCGAGGCGCGTGCGAGCGAATACGTTGACCAGAAATCCGGCGTCTCCGTCCGCCTCACCCGGGCGGCGCTCGAGGACCTCATCTCCGCCGCCGAGCGGCGGGCGCTGGTGAATGGCGAGACCGAGACGACCGTCCGGATCAGCGACTTCATCTCGGTGGAGCCGGCGATCACCGGGAAGGTCGAACTGGTGTATGAAGGAGAGCAGGAAGGCGCGCAGAACGTCGCCCGCCTGCTGATCGGCCGGTCGATCAAGACCATCTTCACCACCTACTTCCCGGACCCCGGCGACAAAAAGACGGGGCGGTCGCCCTATCAGGCGCTGCTCACCTGGTTCACCCAGGGCAACAATCTGGTGATCAACCCGGATATGCCGTTCGAGGCTTATCAGCGCGCCCTATGCGGTGTCGCCGGCCTGCCCGAGCTGGTCGCGGCGAGGATGAAGCCGGCGTCGCCCGGCGAGGCCGCCACGACGATGGAGTTCGTGCTCGAGGCGCTCCACCAGAACTCGCTGATCGGTAAGGATTTCGCGGAGTCCGCTACGTCGTACAGCGACATGATGGGCTCAATGCTTTCATCGCTGGGCTCGATCGAGGACGACGATGATGTGGACCCGGAAGACGATGATTTTTATCGCGGACGGCGATAGGAAAAAGGAAAAAGGAAAAAGGAAAAAGGAAAAAGGAAAAAGGAAAAAGGAAAAAATAATCATCGCCTATTGCGGCGAATGTTTCCGGCATTTTGCTACACCAACACCACAACTTTTCATTTTGCATTTTACACTTTTAATTGATGCTGTCATATTGCCCTTCCAAACCCACTATTTTTCCTTTTCCATTTTGCCTTTTGCCTTTAAAATCCGTCCCGCGACCTCTGAAGACGCCCCGGCGCTCGTCGACCTGATCCTTGGCCTGGCCGAGTACGAGCGGCTGCGGCATGAGGCGGCGCCGGACGTGGAGGCGTTGCGCCGGCACCTGGCGCCCGACGCGTCGCCGCGCTGCGAGGCGTTGATCGCTGAGGACAACGCGGGTCGGCCCGTCGGCCTGGCGCTGTACTTCTACAACTACTCGACCTTCCTGACGGCCTGGGGCATCTTCCTCGAAGACCTGTTCGTGGTGCCCGAGTGCCGGGGCCAGGGGATCGGGATGGCGTTATTGCGCCGGCTCGGGCAGCGAGCGGTGGAGCAGGGGTGCCGGCGACTGGATTGGAACGTGCTCGACTGGAACGAGCCGGCCATCGGCTTCTACAAAAGCCTCGGCGCCCGGCCCATGGACGATTGGACGACCATGCGTCTTACCGGCGAGGCCCTCGCCACCCTCGGTCGAAGCGATGGCTGAGGCCCGGCTCCGCGTTATTGTCGTCATCCCGGCATTCAACGAGGCCCGCTCGATCGGCCTCGTCGTCGGCGACCTGCCGAAGGACCGCGTCGAGGAAGTCGTCGTTGTCAATAACGCCTCCACCGACGAAACGGAGGCGAACGCCAGGGCCGCCGGCGCCACCGTGTTGCGCGAGGACCGGAAGGGCTACGGCTGGGCCTGCCTGCGCGGTATGGCCTATGCCCGCGAGCGCCGGCCGGACGTGCTGGTGTTTTTGGACGGTGACTACAGCGACCACCCTGAGGAGATCGTCCGCCTCCTCGAACCCATCGAGCGTGGCGAGGCCGACTTCGTCATCGGCTCGCGGATGCGGGGCGAACGAGAGCCCGGGGCGATGCTGCCACAGGCGCTGTTCGGCAACCGGCTCGCGTGCGGCCTCATGCGGCTGTTCTGGGGGGCGCGGTTTACCGACCTCGGGCCGTTCCGCGCCATCCGTTTCCCGGCCCTGCTGGACCTCTGCATGCAGGATACGACCTATGGGTGGACCGTTGAGATGCAGATCAAGGCCGTGCGCGCCGGCCTGCGGTACACCGAAGTGCCTGTTTCGTACCGCCGGCGGGTGGGGGTTTCAAAGATCACCGGGACACTCGCGGGCACCGTGAAGGCCTCGTACAAGATTTTGTGGATGATTGGCAAATACGCCTTGCAGCCGCGGCCGGCCCGACAAAGTTCTCGTTGAGCGACGAACATTTCGCCATTCTGGCCGTTTTTAGGTCCTTCTTACCGCAGGCGGATGTCCTGCCGCCCGTCGCTCCCTCGACGCGCACCGTACCGCCCCAACACATCGATCCTTATCCCGGGCTCTGAAGATGCACCACGATATCTGGTTTAACGGAAAACTCGTTCCCTACGAGAAAGCTACCCTGCACGTCCTCTCGCACGTCGTCCATTACGGCTCCTCCGTTTTCGAGGGCATTCGCTGCTACGACACCGAGCGCGGTTCGGGCGTATTCCGGCTACGCGAGCACATACGCCGGCTATTTGATTCGGCCAAGATCTACCGGATGACCATCCCGTACACGATCGAGGAGCTCGAAGCGGCCACCCTCGAGACCATCGCGAGCAGCGGTCTGAAGGCGTGTTACATCCGCCCGGTCGTGTACCGCGGCATGGGAAGCCTGGGCGTCAACCCGCTCAAGAACGACGTAGAAACCGTCATCGCCGTGTGGGAATGGGGTGCGTACCTGGGTCCGGAGGCGCTCGAGAGCGGCGTCGACGTGCATGTCGCCTCCTGGAGCCGCATGGCGCCGAACACCTTTCCGGCGATGGCCAAGGCCGGCGGCAACTACCTGAACGCCTCCCTTGTGAAGATGGACGCCGTGTTGAACGGCTACAACGAGGGCATCATGCTCAACAAAGAGGGGTATGTGGCGGAAGGGAGCGGCGAGAACCTGTTCATCATCCGCGACGGCGTGATCTATACGGCGCCGTCGAGCCTGTCGATCCTGCCCGGCATCACGCGCGACACCGTGATCACCCTGGCGAGCGAGCTGGGTTACCGGGTGGAAGAGCGTCAGATCCCGCGCGAGGCGTTGTACATCGCCGACGAGCTCTTTTTCACCGGCACCGCTGCCGAGGTCACCCCGATCCGGAGTGTGGACAAACACGTGATCGGGAGCGGCAAGCGCGGCCCCATCACGACCGAGATCCAGAACGCCTTTTTCGAGGTCATCAAAAAGGGCAACGACCCCCACGGCTGGCTGACGGCTGTGCCGGTAAACGCAGCGGTGTGAGGAGGTGTTGTCCCAGATACTAAAACCCCTCGGCGCCAGGCGTCGGGGGGTTTTTTGTTAGACAGATGACACGACCTCTGTAGATCCATGGAGAAACGCAGTGAGGCGTGTCGCGTAGTACTGGAAATTCAGTGACCCAGGCACCAGGCAACAACCATGACTGAACCTACCGTCAAAGAACAGGTGCTCAAAGCAGTGGCCGAGCTGCCGGCCGATGCCACCTTCGAGGACGCCATGGAGCGGCTCTACCTGCTCTACAAAGTAGAGCAGGGACGCCGGCAGATCGAAGCGGGTGAGGGTATTCCTCATGCTGAGGCCAGAAAAAGGATCAAGAAGTGGCACGAGTAATCTGGGCGCCTCAGGCCCTTGCCGACCTGGAGGCAATTGGTGACTTTTTAGCCCGGGAAGCACCGCGCTTTGCCCAGATGCTTACCGATGGGGCATTTGATGTTGTTGAGCGGCTGGAGATATTCCCTACGCATTTACCAGTACGTACAGCGTCTCCCGGATCGGAAGCAGGCGGTAGTATTGTGCTTTGTCGAATACCTCCTGACCAGGGCTGAACACGACGACACGCGTCAGGACGAGACGGAGTGGGCGAACCTCTCCCTTACATTCGCCATGCGTGGTCTGGACGGCGAGCGGGAGCCAGCGTATTGTCTTGCGGACGTCAAAGAGATCTACCCGACCGCCGGCTGAGTGCTCGGACCTTTCGCGGAACGCGCCGGCGCCGGCTTTACTTCCCAACCTGTCCGGCGGGCTTGAACCTAACACTCCGCGCGGCTATCGTGGTGCTCCCCTGTCGTGGTGAGCCGCCCCGATGGAATCGGGGCGTGTCGAACCATCCCGAGGAGTGACCGCGCTATGGCGTGGGTAGAGCCAATCGGAAGGAGGTCCCCGCATGTCCTGACGGACATACGGGGATGACAACGCGGTTTA